>ERZ1034573.7-NODE-7-length-60825-cov-48.380698_pt1 | contig 60825 bp, 56 predicted proteins | sample MGYA00520641_ERZ1034573 | MGnify/ENA primary metagenome ERZ1034573 (study PRJEB33760, sample SAMEA4777724) | hypersaline lake metagenome | biome: hypersaline environment; feature: brines | place: Spain | collected 2014-08 | depth 0 m ...
CCGTGATCTTCGCGGTGCCCACCGAGGCCCTGCGGGCGCTGGAGTCGATCGGGGCATCGGACGAGAAGTAGTCCAGCGCCGCCGCGCTCCTGTAGGGAATAGGACCAGGACTCAGGCGTCCGTGGATTCTTCCCGGACCACGTCGATAATTCGCTCCGCGTCCATCCGAGCGGATCGGGAGAGGTCGTCGAGCCGCGATGCGAGGGCGGCAGCGGCGGACGGGGGGATCTGAACCGAGCCGTCCAACATGAGCGCCCCCCTCAGCGACTTTGCTGCCGCACCGACGACGCTGGTGTTGTCGTGGTCGAGCAGATCGATGAGTCGGTCGGCCACGGGGGAAATCGTGTGCGGGTTGGCTTCACCGAGTTTGTACACGAGACGCAAATCAGGCGGAGAGGGCCACTCTGTCAGTCGGTCAACCGCCTGGCAGGCGAGAGCCGTCGCGGTCTCCGGGTGATCCGGGGCCAGAGTCGCAAGGGGCTCCCATCCCATTCCCGGTTTGGTGTTCACGTCGGTGCCGTCGACGGCCTCGGTGAGGGCCTCGACGTAGTCGGGAACGAGCGTCGAGTCGACACGGTGGACCTCTGCGAGCGCCTTCGCGGCAGTCCGACGGTCCGTGTGCTTGGGACTGCCGAGCAGATCGGTGAGGGACGAGACAGCCGAGTGGGCGGCCTCGCCGTCGGCGGGGGCAAGCCGCCCCAGAATCGTCGCGGCGGTTGCGTCCTTATGGTTGCGCAGTCGGTCGAGGAGGAAGGAGCTGTGATCGCTGAGGGCCGAGGGATGGTCAGCGGCTAGGGATTTGAGCGCCCGCTGAATCAACGTGCTGTTGGGCTGCACGCTCCATCCGTAGTCGACGAGGCGGTCGACGTGCGGGATGAGGGCCCGCGTCTCGAAGCCAGCGTAGATGTGTAGGGCGGCCGCCGCCTGCCGGACGACGGGGGTGGACGGATCGTCGAGGGCCTCAACGAGAGCGTCAACCGCCGCGTCGATGCGGTTGCGGTCGACGGTCTCGATCCAACAGCGATCGCCTTCATATTCCACCCAGTAGTCCGCCTCGGCAAAACACGCGGCGGCGTCGTACCGGGCGCGCTCGTCGTCGTCCGTGAGCAGCCTCGTTCCCGCATCGATAATCTCGGGGGTGGCCGCGACGGGGGCGTCCTCTTCCCCCCGATCCTGAAACGCAATGTCGCCGAGCGCCGCGATGGCGTGTGCCCGCACGAGCGGCGACGAGTCGCAGGTACAGTCGAGCAGGGGCGGAATCGCGTCGGTTCCGTCGAGGTGGTGTGCCCACATTGTCGCGAACGCCCGGACGGCCGCGGTCCGGACGGCCTCGTCCTCGCTCGATAGGCCGTCGACGAGGGTGGGCTCCACGGTCGCGACGATTCGGTCCCAGCGCGTCGCGATCCGCGACAAATAGCGAACCGCCGAAACGGTGGTGTCGGTGCCGATCTGCCGGGCGAGGTCCTGGACGAGGGCCTCCCGGTCGCTGCGGAAGGTTTCTCCGCGCATGCCTTCGTAAACGATGTGGGTCAGGCTCCCGGCGATGTAGGGACGCGCCGGGTCGTCGTCGAGGGCAGGGATCAATTCCGTCCCGTACGTCACGAGTGCGCCGGGAACGATCTCCGAAAGCTGGTACACCGCGCGGGCACTCCGCCGCCGAACCGAGGGGGCCGACGCCCCCGTAAGGTTCGCGAAGAGCCGGTACAGGGCCGATTCGAACTCGGCCCGCCGATTCGTTGCGGCGGTTTCGACGACCGCGTCGGCGGTGGTCGCGTCGGCATCGGGTTGGAGTCGCCGGGCAAAGTCAACGAGTGGTCTGCTCATTAGGCCGCCCCCACGAGCCCGTGCTCGCGTTGCATGTAGGCAAGAACGTCCCGCCCGAAGTAGCCCTCACCGCCCGACATGGCATCCAGAAGGATAAATTCCGAGTCGATTCGTTTGTAAAGCCGACCGCTCCCCGAATTCGACGTGTCGCTCACGTGCATGACGAGGGCCCGAGACGCCTCAATCCCGAGATCAGTCAGGCGCTGAGCGTCGATGTCGTCGAAGGCCTTCCACACGACCATGTCGTTATGGATGAATGTATCCGGATCTTCCAGTGCCTTCTGGAGGTCGTTGGTGATCGCCTCAATCCCGGTTTTCCCCGGATCGAATGAAACGCGAGTCCAAGAACTCATCGTACCGTGATTGATGGGGCAGCCGACGAGAGAAACCCTGCCGGAAACGACGCTGGCCGCTGATTCGCCAGTCTTGACCCGACGAATAGGGTGGTTATAATTCACAACGATCTGAGCTTTCTTCCGAAGCTTGTTTCCAGATCTAGCCCCCAATTTTGTTGAGCTCACGACCGGGGGGGCCGTGACGTCCGATCTCGGCGTGGTGGTGCGCCCCCCATCGACGCCTCCGCGGGGGCACAGGGTTGGATGCGCTCCCCAATCTCCTCAGTCGGGAGACGGCGAGTCGTTACTCTTCACTGTTGCCAAACCGAAGGGCGACGCCGACCTGGGGCTTCGTGGGCCAGAAATGCATCTACAACAGAAAACCGATCTCGGGCGCCAGGGCCCAAAATCGGCGAGGGGAGCTGTCTATGACGATGTGCGCTCGGGAGGATTCGAACCCCCGGCCTTCGGTACCGGAAACCGATGCTCTGTCCGACTGAGCTACGAGCGCAAGTCCAAAAAGTACCACTACAGTGTTCGCGAGACGCCCCAAAGTGTTCCTACGAAGAAACGGCAAAGGGGCAAACAGGAGGGGAGGCCGCACTTTCAAAGCGTTCCACCTACTGTTCGTCTTGGGTCTTCCACGCTGTGGCGTCTTCCTCCTCTGCTCCCGGCGGTGTCCTGATCGATCTGTGGACCCGACGGGGGCGCCTTCCGCTGAACGGCCCGCTGGAGCGGGCATCGGTGGGGCGACCTACCCTGAGCTTCGTAACGGGCCTGCTGGGCCTCGGGGCCGCGTTTCTGCTGTTTCAGTTTCTCCTCACCCCAATCGCGCTCCTCGCCCAGATCGCGATGGCGGAGGGCGGGCTGTCGATGGAGGCGTTCCAGAATCCGGATCGCCTGATGGCGTCCTACACGCAGGAGCTGCTGGTCAGCAACAGCATCGGGCAGGCGCTGGGGCTGGCGGTGCCGGCGCTGCTGGCGGCGCGCCTGCACTCCTCCGAGTGGGCGGCGTACCTGCGCCTGCGGGGCGTGGACGGGCGGCTTCTGGCGCTGGCCCTGGTCGGGATCGTGGGGCTGCAGCCCGTGACGCAGTGGCTCGCCGAGGTGAACCGGGCGCTGCCGCTGCCGGAGTCCGTTCGGGTGATGGAGCAGTCGCAGTTGGAGATGATCCGGAGCGTGCTGCAGAGCGACCTGGGGCTTGTCTTCAACATCACGATGCTGGCGCTCGTCCCCGGGGTGTGTGAGGAGCTGCTGTTTCGGGGCTACGCCCAGCGGCAGTTCGAGCGGGCCGCCGGGCCGGCCGGGGGGATTCTTCTGGCGGGGGGGCTTTTTGGGCTGTACCACCTTCGCCCATCCCAGGCCCTTCCGCTTACGGTGCTCGGGCTGTATATGGCCTACCTCGTGTGGCGTACGGGCAGCCTCGTGCCGGCCGTGCTGGTGCACATCGCCCACAACGGCATGGCCGTCGTCGGGGCCCGGTACGCAGAGACGCATCCCGACTACTCGGTCCGCGCGCTCGAACAGACCTCCATGCCGTGGTCCCTGGTGGGGCTTGGGTTCGTGATTGTGGGGAGTGTTCTCTATGTTATGCACCCCTTTGCTGCACGCATTCGAGATGCCCAGGGCGGGACGGAGCGCTCTTCTCACTGACCGGTTCCACCACCCATGAGTTCGCACGAGGACTGGGCGAGTGTTTTTCGGACCAGCACCGACTACGAGGCCGATCTCGTTCGGGATCGGCTCGACGACAGCGGCATCCCCGCCGTCGTGCTGACCCAGCGCGACCACGCCTTCAACCTCACCGTGGGCGACCTCGCGTCGGTGCACGTGATGGTGCCGCCGGAGCAGGCCGACAAGGCGGTGTCGCTGCTGGAGGAGCAGCTCACGGACGAGGAGTTGGAGGCGGCAGCGCTCGGGGCCGACCCCGACGCCCCGCCGGCCAACACCCCCGATCAGGACTCGAAGCTCGACTCCGGCCACGAGCACATGGACCTGGGGCCGCCCGAAGACGACCCGCCCGAAGACGACGCGGAGGACGCTGCCGACGATGCGTCTGCGTAAGAGAGGGGCACCGACGCCATGGAGTGGATTGACCAGACCGCGTCTTCGTGAGCAATAACCTTCGCCGGATCGTCACGGCCCTGCTGGCGGCACCGGTCGTGCTGGGACTGGCGTACCTGGGGGGCTGGTGGTTTGCGGGCCTCGTCGCGGGCATCGGGGTGCTGGGCCAGCGGGAACTGTACCGGATGGCCCAGCAGGGCGGCGCGTGGCCGCAACAGACCTGGGGGGTTCTCGTCGGCATCCTCCTCGTGGCCACGTTCCTGCGGCCGTCCCTCTGGCCCGTCGGAACGGCGGTGCTGCTCCTCTTCGTCGTGGCCGCGCCGCTGCTGGTGCCGCAGGAGCAGTTCCTGTTTAGCTTTGCGGTGACGCTTGCGGGCGCCGTGTACCCGACGGGCCTGCTCGGAAGTTTGATCTGGCTCCGCGAGACCCAGAGTGCGGCCGTCGGCGACGGGGAGGCGTTCTGGCTGGTCCTGTTTGTTCTGCTGGTGGTGTGGGCGACGGACGTGGCGGCCTACTACGTCGGCAAGAGCGTCGGCCAGCGTCCGCTCGCCCCCACCATTTCCCCGAACAAAACGTGGGAGGGCACGCTTGGGGGCCTGGGGGCGGCCCTGGTCGTGGGCGTCGTGCTCAAGCTGACCGTCGTGGACCTCCTTGCGTGGGGCCACGTGGCCGCGCTCATCGGGATCGGGGGCGGCGTGAGCCAGCTCGGCGACCTGCTGGAGAGCAAGCTCAAGCGCTCGGTGGCGGTCGATGATTCGAGCCAGCTCCTGCCGGGCCATGGCGGCATGCTGGATCGGTTCGACGCGATGGCCGTGGCGGCCCCGCTCAGCGTGCTCTACCTTCATCTGGTCGCGGGCCTGGTGTAGTGTGCAGGGGGGCACCGGAGACAAGGAAGATGCGTCGAGGGAAACGAAGGGCTGAGGGCCGCTGAGGGCCGCCGCACACCGCATTTTGGGAACGACGGCTCCGACCGCCCTGTTCGGTCCGGTGCACAGGCTTTCGACACCCAGCCGACGCGCCCATGGGTCTGTTCAGTGCCGGGCGCGGGCCCCGGTCGTTCGACTACCAGCCCCGCCACCACAATCCCGAGGAGGACGACGACCGCGACATCCGACGGCGGATGCAGTCCCGCCGTGCCCAGGAGGCACAGCGCAGCCCGCTCAGCCTACTGTTCTTCCTGGCCCTCCTGTTTCTCACGCTGCTCCTCTACTACTCGCTGTAAATTTTCGCAGTCCGTCCGTGCCGTGGCCGACGAGTCCTCCCCGTCCGGGGGCCTCATTGAGGTGATGTCCGACCGCCTCGCCAACCAGATTGCGGCGGGCGAGGTGGTGCAGCGGCCCGCCTCGGTGGCGAAGGAGCTGATCGAAAACGCCCTCGACGCGGGGGCGTCGTCGATCGAGGTGCTCCTGAAAGACGCGGGCAGCACCCTCGTGCAGGTCATCGACGACGGGTGTGGCATGGGGCCGGGGGACGCGGAGCGCTGCTTCGAGCGACACGCCACCAGTAAGCTCCGCTCGGTAGACGACCTGGAGCGCATCCGGACGCTCGGCTTTCGGGGGGAGGCCCTTGCGTCGATCGCCGCCGTCGCGCAGGTGACGCTCAAGACGAAGCGGGTGGAGGACGACGCGGGGACCTTAGTTCGGGTGGAGGGGGGAGAGCAGGTGGAGAAACGGCCCTGCGCGATCCCGAACGGGACCTCGGTGGCGGTCCGCAACCTCTTCTTCAACGTGCCGGCCCGGCGCAATTTTCTGAAGACCCCGGCCACCGAGCTGAAGCACCTCACGCAGACCGTTCAGTCGCTGGCCCTCGCCAACCCCGACACGGCAGTCCGGTTGGAGCACGACGGGCACGAGCACTACGACCTGCCCGCGGCGCCGGACAGCGACTGGCACGCCGCCACCCGCGCCCGCATCCTCGGCCTCTTTGGCGGCGACCACGAGGACGAGCTGGTGGCGGTCGAAGACGAATCGAGCGACCTCAGGCTGCGCGGGTTCGTCGGGGCGCCGTCGTTTCACCGGAAGACGCGGGGCGAGCAGTTTCTGTTCGTGAACGGACGGGCCGTGACGGACCGGTACCTGAGCCACGCGGTCAAGAAGGCATACGGCGAGCTGGTCCCGGACGGGGCGTTTCCGTTCTTTGCGCTCTTCCTGGCGATGAACCCGGAGCGGGTGGACGTCAACGTGCACCCGCAGAAGGAAGAGGTCAAGTTCGACGACCAGAGCGGCATCTACGGATTCCTGCGGAGCGCGGTGCGGCGGGCGCTGGGCCGGGTGCACGTGTCGCCGCAGATGGACGACGGGGACGACGAGACCGACAACGAAGAAGACAGCCCCGGCCCTGAGCCTGGCAGACCGGAGGGCGAAGAGCACGCCGCGTCGTCGGTGTCGGGGGACGGGACCTCGTCCCCGCGCCCCACGCCGACTTCCTTTCAGCCGCAACGATCGTCCGGGGACGCGACCGACTCGTCGGGACGCTCGTCGTCCGGGCCGTCGCCCCAGTCTCCGAAGCCCAGGCCCGAAAATCCGTCGGTGTCGCCCGGGGACCAGTCCGACGCCCTCTACCGCCGGCCGGATGGGGGCGACGAGTCCTCACCGGGGGACGCCCCGGCATCGCCCCCCCATCGGGAAGGCGGGTCGTCTTCAACGTCTGCCGCCGACGAAGCGGAGCGGTCGGGCCGGCGTCCGGTGTGGGGGCTGCACGACACCTACGTCGTGACGCCGACCGAGACCGGCATGATGCTCGTCGACCAGCGGGCGGCGCACCTCCGCGTGCTCTACGAACGGGCCCGGGCCCACCTCCGCGACCAGCAGGGGGCGTCGCAGCGCCTGCTCTTTCCGCATACCGTCGACCTGTCCCCGGCCGAGGTCGAGCTGCTGGACGAGTTGCGAGACGACCTCGACGCCCTCGGGTTCGAGCTGGAGCGCCTCAGCGGGCGTACCGTCTCGGTGCGGGGGGTGCCCGCCGACGTGCCGGACGGCAACGAGGACACGATCCTGGAGGAGCTCCTGGAGCAATACCGGTCCGCCCAGGACGCGGTCGAGGACGAGCGCCGCGAGCACCTCGCGAAGACGATGGCCCAGCGGAGCGCCGTGGACCGGGGACAGCCGCTGTCGGAAGAAGAGCGCCGGGCCCTCCTCGACGACTTGTTCGACTGCGAAATGCCCTACGCCGACCCCACCGGCACGCCCACGATCGTCAAGCTCTCGATGGAGGAGCTGGCCGACCGCTTCGGGCGCTAGGCGGCTTCTCCCCCACGCGTCTGCTTCCCCGATGCCCCACCCGCTCGTCGACACGGTCGCGGCGTTCAGTGATCGGCACGCCCTGCTGGACGAAGGCCCGGTGCTGGTGGCGGCAAGCGGCGGCGTGGACTCGATGACGTGCCTCTCCGTCCTGCGCCGATTGGATGTCGACGTGCACGCGCTACACGTCAACTACGGGCTGCGGGCGGGGGCCGACGGGGACGAGGCCCTGGTGCGCCGGTGGTGCCACGAGCAGTCGCCGGCGGTGCCGCTCTCCGTGGTGGCCCTCGACGCGGAGGCCCGCGCCGCGTCCGAGGACGAGTCGCTCCAGGCGGCCGCGCGCCGACTGCGCTACGACGCCCTGGCGGCGGCGGCCGCGGAGATCGGGGCGCCCGTCGTGGCGACCGGCCACCACCGCGACGACCAGGCCGAAACGCTCCTCCTCAATCTCGTCCGCGGCAGCGGGCCGGAGGGGGTGGCCGGGATGCGGCCGGCCCGTCCCCTGGAGGCCGACCCGTCCGTCTCTCTCGTTCGGCCCCTGCTGGACGCCCGACGGGACGCGATCGAAGCCTACGCCGAGTCGATGGGGCTCCCGTGGCGGACCGATCCGACCAACCAGCGCCACGACTACGACCGGGGGGTGATCCGGACCGAGATCCTTCCCCGGCTGGAAGCGCACTTCGAGGGCGCGACCGACGCCCTGGCCCGGTCGGCGGACCTCATGCAGGAGTACGTCGACCAGGCCCTCCGGCCCGCCCTAAAGCGGCGGATGGGCCGGGCGTACACCGATCACGAGGCGGGCGGGGCCCTGTCCGTGGAGGCCCTGCGCGAGGCCCCGCCCGTCTGGCGCCGTCGCCTCCTCTTGGAGGCGCTGCGTCGCGCGCTGCCCACAGCCCCTTACTCCCGGGCGGTGGCCGAGGAGCTGGAGGCCCTCGTCGAGGCGCAGGTGGGCCGGCGCATGGAGGTGGGGACGGGCACCGTCTGGCGGGAGCGCGGGCGGCTGCGCTTCGTCCCCGACGCCGCCACGCCGGATCCGCTCTCGCCCACGCCCATCGACTGGGGGACGCCCGTGGCGATTCCGCAGGGCCGCCTCCGGGTGGAGCTGTGTGACGGGCGGCCCGCGTCGCTGGCCTCCGGCCCGCCGCACCTTGCCTACGCGGATGCGGACCGGCTGGGGACGGCGCTCACGGTGCGTCCCTGGGCGGAGGGCGACCGCTTCCGGCCGCTGGGGCTGGACGGCACGAAACTTGTGAGTGACGTGCTTACCGAGGCCCGCGTGCCGCCCCACCGACGAACGCACGTCTCCGTGCTGTGCCGGGGCGACCGCATTGCCTGGGTGGTGGGGCACCGGCTCGATCATCGGGTCCGCGTGCGGCCCGACACCGACCGCGTAGCCCGGCTCGTCCTACGACCACGTGAAAAACCCTCGGACAATTGACACTCTTCGGAGCCGCCGCCTAGCTTCAACCGTCGTTCTCGCGCCTCACTTTCTTTCCACCGATGGCCTCAAACATGCCCGCTACGCGCGACCTCTTGGAGACCCCCGTCCAGCCCACCGACGCCGCCGTGACCGTACAGGGAGAACGCTTCCGCCGATACCTGTCGGCCGAGCGGATTAAAAAGCGGGTTGCGGAGATGGGACAAACCATCGCCCGCGATTACGCCACCACCACCCCCATCCTCGTGAGCGTCCTGAACGGAGCGTTCATGTACACCGCGGACCTGATGCGGGCCATCGACACCGACTGCGAGATCGACTTCATCAAGCTCTCCTCGTACGGGGACGAGAAGGTGTCGAGCGGGGAGGTGCGGGAGCTCAAAAGCGTCGACGCGGAGCTGGAGGGCCGCGACGTGCTCGTGGTGGAGGACATCGTGGACACGGGGCTGTCGATGGAGTTCATGAAGCGCCGCCTCGCGGAGTACAACCCGGCCTCCCTTCGCGTGTCGACCCTGCTCCACAAGCCCACGGCGACGGAGCCGGACCTTACGCTCGACTACGTCGGCTTCCGCATTCCGGACCTCTTCGTCATCGGCTACGGGCTCGACTACGGCCAACTCGCGCGCAACCTGTCCGACATTTACATTCTCGACGAGGGGTGATGGAGGCACGGCTCCGGTTCACGGATCGACACGCCTGCCTGTGGGGGCGGCGCGACCGTGCCCGCGAGGGAGGAGCCTGATCCGTCGGGCCGTCTTGGCGGAGGCCTTTCGCCCGAGCGTTTTACTTGAATTGCGACATTGGTTTGATGGCCGCGTCTTCGCCCCGCATTCTGGTGGTGTACACCGGGGGCACCCTGGGCATGGTGGAAAGCGAGGAGGGATACGTGCCGGGGTCCGGCACCCTCGAAGCCCTCATGGAGGAGCGCCTCTCGTTTCAGTCGGAAGACCTCCCGGCCTACGACGTGCACGCGTTCGATCCGCTGCTCGACAGCGCAAACATGGAGCCGGCCGACTGGCTCCGCATCGCGGAGGCCATTCGGGATCGCTTTGAGGCCTACGACGGCTTTCTGGTCGTCCACGGCACGGACACGATGGCGTTCACCGCCTCGGCGCTGTCGTTCATGCTGCACCCGCTCGACAAACCGGTGCTCCTCACGGGCGCGCAACTGCCCCTCGACGAGACACGCAGCGACGCGCAGGGCAACCTGCTCACGTCCCTTTTGCTCCTGGGCACCTATCCCGACCGGCTGGGCGGGGTGCACGTGTTCTTCCACAACCGCCTCTACCGGGGCACCCGCGTGACGAAGGTGAACGCGGACTCGTTTGCGGCCTTCGACTCCCCGAACTTCCCGGCCGTGGGCACGGCGGGCATCGACCTGGACGTGGAGTGGGAGCGGGTGCCGGCCCCGCACCGGCCGCCCCGTCCCCCCGCCGTGACGGAACTCGGGGCGGCGACCGTCTCGGCGTTCCGGCTCTTTCCGGGCCTCGGGGTGGCCTCCCTGGAAAACGTGCTGGCCCCGCCGGTGCAGGGCGTTGTGCTGGAGTGCTTCGGGGCGGGCAATGCGCCGGCCCAGAACGACGCGTTTCTGGAAGCCCTGCGCGAGGCGACGGCGCGGGGCGTCGTCATCGTGGCGGTGACGCAGCCGCTCCGGGGCACGGCGGACCTCGACCTCTACGCCACCGGCCAGGCCCTGGCGGAGGCGGGCGTGGTGAGCGGCTACGACATGACGACGGAGGCGGCGCTGGCCAAGCTGTATTACCTCTTCGAGCAGGACCACGCGCCCGACGAGGTGCGCCGCCTCGTGCAGAACAACCTCCGGGGGGAGTTGACGCCGCCGGAGGAGGTGCCGCCCGCCCTCGGCCGCACGCGGCGCCGCCTGGCGGGGTACCGGTAGCGGCGGGCTACGACGATGCCTCCACGGGCCCGTCCGTCTCGTGGTGGACCGCTTCGGGCGCCTTCGGGCGGAGGTGGGCCGTGAAGTGCCGGAGCTGAGGGGGCTCTTCGGTGATCTCGTAGCCGCAGAGGGCGCCTTTGCGCCCCACCAGTGCCTCGAAGCACTCGATTACGTAGTCGACGTGGCTTTGGGTGTAGACGCGGCGGGGGATGGCGAGGCGCAAAAGCTCCTGGTCCGCCGGCTCCTCGCTGCCGTCGGGCTGCCGGCCGAACATGACCGATCCGATCTCGACCCCGCGGATCCCGCCCGTCACGTACAGCGCCACGGCCAGCGACTGGGCCGGGTAGTCCAGCGGCGGGATGTGGGGGAGAAGCGACTTCGCGTCGATGTAGACGGCGTGCCCGCCGACCGGCTTCACGATCGGCACGCCCAGCTCGGTGAGGGCCTCGCCGAGGTAGCGGGTCGAGGCCATGCGGTACTCCAGGTAGTCCTCGTCGACGATCTCCTGCAGCCCCACGGCGATGGCCTCCAGGTCGCGTCCCGCCAATCCCCCGTAGGTCGGAAAGCCCTCCGTGAGGATTAGTTGATTGCGGGCCTTTCGGGCCCACGCGTCGTCATCGAGGGCCAGCCAGCCGCCAATGTTGACCAGCGCGTCCTTCTTGGCGCTCATCGTCATGCCGTCCGCGTGCGAAAACATCTCCCGGACGATCTCCTTGACCGAACGGTCGCCGTACCCGTCCTCGCGCTGTTTGATGAAGTAGGCGTTTTCCGCGAAGCGACAGGCGTCGAGGACGAGCGGCACGTCGTACGTGTCGCACAGGGCCTTCGCGCCGCGGATGTTGGCGAGCGAGACCGGCTGGCCGCCGCCGGTGTTGTTGGTGACCGTGAGCATGACGATGGGCACCCGGTCTCCTTCCGCGTCCAGCAGCGCCTCCAGCCGGTCGAGATTGATGTTGCCCTTGAACGGGTGCTCCGCGTCCGGGACGTGCCCCGCGTCGATGACGAGGTCGACCGCCTCGGCGCCCGTGGCCTCGATGTTGGCGCGGGTGGTGTCGAAGTGCGTATTGCTGGGAATTTTGGCGTCGGGGCCCGCCACGATGCCCATCAGAATGCGCTCGGCGGCCCGACCTTGGTGGGTCGGGATCACGTGCTCGAACGGCATCAGGTCCTTCACCGCCTCCTCGAACCGGAAGTAGGAGGGCGACCCCGCGTAGCTCTCGTCGCCCTGCATCAGGCCGGCCCACTGCGCCGCACTCATCGCGGAGGTGCCCGAGTCGGTCAGCAGGTCGATGATGACGTCGTCGGCGTGCAGGTTGAAGAGGTTGTAGTGCGCGTCCCGAATCATTCGCTCCCGCTCGGCCCGAGAGGTGAGCTGAATGGGCTCGACCGACTTGATGCGGAACGGCTCGATGATTGTGTCCATCTCCATGGCGAGCTGAGAAATTCTGGAGTTGAAACGGACTCGTAAATTATCAACTCAGCCGCCCAAGGACAATGCGGGACGCACACCGAGGAGGCGATCGCTAGGCGGGCACCGGATCGAGGGCGCGGTCGAGCTCAGCACGCAGCTTTTTGCGGCCCCGGTGGAGGTAGACCTTGACCGTATTGAGCGGCATGTCGAGGGCCTCGGCAATCTCCTTGTACTTGAGGCCCTGCAGTTCACGGAGGGCCACCACCCGCCGGTACGGATCATCGACCCGGTCGAGGGCGTCGAGCACGTGGTCGTGGAGGTCAGCCGCCTCGGCGTGGCGGTCGGGCGTCCGGTCCGGGCTCGGGGCGCGGTCCACGCCGTCGGGGTCGTGCCGGACGGTCTTGCGCCGCCGCTGCCGGGCCCGAAGCCGGTCGATGCAGGCGTTTCGGGTCACGCGCATGAGCCAGGCGATGACCCCCTCCTCGTCGAGCTCGTCCTGATGCTCCCAGAGCGTCACCAGCACCTCCTGCGTCACGTCCTGGGCGGTGGCGTCGTCGTTGAGCATCGAGCGGGCGAACCGGTAGACCTGGTCCTCGTGGGCGGACACCTGACGTTCGAAGGCGGGAAATGTATTCATCGCGATGGAACCCTGAATGGAACGAACCAAGTGAGCGCGGCGATGGGCCGTCGCACAACCGCGGTGGACAGGCCGTGTCCATCCTTGGTTGCGGGGGGCTTTACGGCGCAGTTCGGGTCCGAGATGCCGGGTGCGCGATGAGTGGGAGGATTCGTGCGATCAATCGCCCGGACGTGCTTCTCTGGGCCATCCATAAAGTGCGGGTCCCTCACGAGAAGCCCCCAGGCCGGTCTTCAGGCCCGTGCGGGAGAGACGATCCTCCCGTCCGCCGACGCGGAAGCCCCGGTTACCCCTCAGAGACTGCGCCCAGCTCCAGGTCGACCGGCTTCGGGAAGCACACGTAGGGCTTCTCCACGAACCCTGTGAGGTCCGAGATGGTGGTGGTGTCGGCCATCTCGGAGAGCTCGCGGGCGGTGCCGTCCCGCCCCAGGATGCCGATTAGCTCCTCGTCGCTGTCGTAGGCGGTGTGGCGCGACACGTTGAGGGTGAGGTAGTGCCGGGCGGCCGCCGCGGCCTCGGAGCGGGGCACGAGGCCTTCGGCCACGAGCCAGTCCGCCACGTCGGCGCGCCAGGCGTCGATCTGCGCCTCGTCTGGACGCTCAGAGAGAAAGCGGACGCGGAGGAAGACGCGATTGACGAAGCGGTGGCACAGGTCGGCCAGCACCGGGTCGGGGCCTCGCATCCACTGCTTGAGGCTGAAGAGGACGTCGGTGTCGTCGAGCTGCAGGTAGTGATCGCGGACCTCGGGGGTCTCGATCGCGTCGGCGTGTACGTCGTGGTCGAGAAAGAAAAGCAGTGCGCGCGATCCCCGTTGTAGCCAGTCGGGGGCGGGCCCGGCGTCGAGGTGGGTCTGTGCGCGGCGCAGGATGCCCCGGAGCAGCTCGTCGCCGGCCAGCACGGTCTTGTGGAGGTAGGCCTGCCAGTACATGAGCCGGCGGGAGATGAGGAAGTTTTCGACGGCGTAGATGCCCTTCGCCTCGATCATGACCTCCGCGTCGGCCCCGCCCGAGAGGGGATGCACGCGCATGGTCTTGAGCAGGCGCTGGACCCCCACCTCCCCCTCCGCCACGCCGGTGTAGAAGGAGTCGCGCCGGAGGTAGTCGAGCCGATCCATGTCGAGCTGGCTCGAGACCAGCTGGTGGAAGAAGGGGCGGTCGTACGTGTCGTCGAACATGGCGAGGGCCAGGTCGAGCGCGCCGTCCATGCGCTCGTTGAGGTCGGTCAGGAGGACCCGGCTCATGTCCTCGTGCGAAAAGTCCTCGATGAGCTCGTGTTCGAGGGTGTGGGAGAAGGCGCCGTGCCCCACGTCGTGCAGCAGGGCCACGGCCAGGGCGGCGGTCTGCTCCTCCGGGCGCACGGGCGTGCCCTTCTCGGTCAGGTTGGCGAGGGCGTCCTGCATGAGGGCCATCGCCCCCAGTGCATGGTTGAAGCGGGTGTGCTCGGCGCCCGGAAAGACGAGGTGCCCGACGCCGAGCTGACGGATCCGGCGCAGCCGCTGGACCTCCGGCGTCTGGACGAGGTCCATGATCACGTTCTTCGGCACAGAGATGAACCCGTGCACCGGGTCCGAGAAGAGCTTAAAGCGCTGGTTGGACGACACGAGGAAAGGACGAACAGGTGCGGAAGAGCGTCACAAAAAGGATGGACCGCAGGGGGCAGAGCGGTACGTTTTTCCTACCACCCGTCGTCGGCTAAATTCTGGACGATGGTGGTGTAGAAGGCGTTCGAGTCGAAGTCGGCGGCGAGGCCCGACGAGAGGCCCACCTGCCGGGCGTGATCGGCGTCGACGGTGCCCTGGTAGTCGCCCCAGCGGGCGCTCTCGACGCTCACGATGCCGTCGTTTTCGCCTTCTTCCTCGTACAGGTAGCGGTTGAGGTAGCGGAAGATGGGGGCAATGGGAATGGCGGTCCCTTTGCCCGCCCGGCAGCCGTAGGACCAGTAGTCGACGTCCGGATGATTGGGGACCTCGGGGTTGAACGTGTTTTCCATGTGTTCGGGCGTCAGCTCCGTGAGGGCCTGCCGGAGGTTCGCCGACCCGTCCTCCAGAATGTGGGTCCCCACCCAGTCGGCCATGTCCGCGAGCCAGTCGCGCACCAGCTCGGGCTGGTCGAGCACGAGGGAGGCGACGGAGGAGCCGCGGTGGGGGGTCGCAATCGTCACGAGGACGTCGACCACCTCGTGCCAGCCCAGGGCGGAGATCAGGTAGCGGGCGTCCAGGCCGCCCATTGAGTGGGCGATCAGCAGCAGGCGGTCGGCGTCGGTCTCGTCGAGGACGCGCCGCAGGCGGTCGTTCCAGGTGGCGGTCCGGGCGCGGACGGTGTTGTAGGGGGAGACGTTGGGCGCCACCGCCCGCACGCCCCGCGACCGCAGGTGGAGGGCCTCCTTGTGCAGGTGCCCGCCCCGCCGGAAGGAGGCCCCCACGCCGAAGCCGTGCATGAGCACGACCGGGGTTCGGATCGGAATCAGCTCGGGCTGCGGAAAAGGCTCCAGGCCGGTTAGGCGCCGCAGGGCGGAGGCCGGAATCGTGGAGTCCGGGTCGTCGGGCATGGGGGAGGACGATGCTCGGAAAAGCCGCTGCCTGGGTGATACCCGAACCGAACCGGGCGGGTTCATGGGCCCGACGGGCCTACAGCGAGAGCACGGGGAGGAGCGAAACGGAACGGCCCAGGACGAGCGCCTCGCCAACGACCACCGTCGCCGCCGCCGCCACGGGCACGCGGATGTTGTCGTTGACGGGCAGGGGGAGGGCTTCAATGCCGGCCCCCACCAGCACGCCGCCGGCGGCCGGGCCGAGGGCGACGGAGGAGAAGAAGGCCATCACGCCCAGGCCCGTGACGACGAACGCGGTGGTGCCCTCCACGGTTGCCGAGAGGGCCCCCCACGTGTGGCGGCCCCACCGGCGCCCCACCAATGCGGCGGCGGCGTCCGCCAGCATGGCCATCACGAGCACCGGCACCGCGATCCGGAGGGGGAACAGCGCCACCATCACGGCGGCGCCCACCAGCACGCACGTGGCCCCGTTGAACTGGACCCCCGTCCTCGGTGCCGGCAGCTCCTCCGCCCGCATCAGGGCCCCGAAGATTCCCCGGATGACCGCGTTGACGGACTCCGAATGGGCCCGGGTCACGTCGGCGGCCCCGGCCACGAGCGCGGCCGGGGCCAGAAGATATAGTGCCGTGGGCATTCCGACCGCCCACGCCCCAAACGGAATGGAGAGGGCGAGAAGGTGGAGGGCCTTCCGGCCCACTTCGCCGGCGTACGAGAGGGAGGAGGCGGACACGAGACCACGAAAGTAGGGCGTGAGAATCCGTTCATCCCCCGAACCTTCCGGCTCGGCAATGGTTCGGGCACTACTTGGTTTTGGACCCTTGCAGACGACCCGCAGTGGCGGTGGGGGGCCTGCCCCGAAGCCGACGCACCTCCTGGATTGGCCGCGGGCCTCCGCCCGCCCTCACCCCCTTCTCCAAAACGCCCCTGTGCCCATGCGCGTCGCTGGTTTCGTCCTCATCCTGTGTGCGCTCCCCCTGCTCACCGGCTGTGGCTCCGACAGCGGCTCCGAGGCTGAGCGCATGGCGGAGGAGCACGAGGGTGACACGCCCACGGCCACCGAGGCCGCCCAGGCGCCCAAGATTCCGGTGGAGGGGCGCACGGTCACCTACGGGCAACAGAACGGGACGGCCCGGACCGGGTACCTGGCCGCGCCCGCCGATGTGGACTCGGTGCGGTCGGCGCGCGGGGGCGACGCCCTCCCCGGCATCGTGGTGATTCACGAGTGGTGGGGCCTCAACGACAACGTCCGGGCGGCCACCCGGCGCCTTGCCGGCGAGGGGTACCGCGCCCTGGCCGTGGACCTGTACGGCGGTGCCGTGGCCGAAACGCCAGACTCCGCACAGGCACTCATGGGCCAGGCGATGGGGGAGCCGTCGCGGCTCGTCGAGAACGTACGGGACGGGCGGGCCTACCTGTCCTCGGAGGCCGACGCGCCCCGGACCGCCCTGCTGGGGTGGTGCTTCGGCGGGGGCATGACGTACCGAACCCTGGCGGAGGAGGCGTCCGCCTTCGACGCGGCCGTGGCCTACTACGGCACGCCGGATCCCCTCGCGGGGGAGGCCCTGCAGGCGCTGGAGACGCCGATCCTCGCCCACTTCGGGACGCAGGACCAGGCCGTCCCGATCGACGCGGCCCGGAAGTTTCGGGACCGGATGGAAGACGCCGGGACATCGCTCGCGTACCACGAGTACGACGCCGGCCACGCCTTCGCGAACCCGTCGGGGGAGAGCTACGAGCCGGCGGCCGCCGAGCAGGCCTGGACGCGCACGACCGACTTTCTCCAGACGCACCTCACCCGGTAGGCGTTCTCGGGGCCCGGCGAGCACGTCGGGAGCGGCACCGGGCCGATCTGCTCAATACCTGTTCATTCCGTTGGACCCCCAGTCGCGCATATGGCCTCCTTTCCGTCCCTCGACAACGACCGCCTTCTCCGCACCGCCCGCGGGGAGCCCACCGACTGCACGCCCGTCTGGATGATGCGGCAGGCCGGCCGGTACCTGCCCGAGTACCAGGCGATCCGGAAGGAGCACAGTTTTTTTGAGGTGGTGGAGACGCCCGAACTCGCGGCGGAGGTGACCATCCAGCCGGTGGAGCGCTTTTCCCTCGACGCGGCGATTCTCTTCTGCGACATCATGGTGGTGCCGGAGGCGATGGGGCTCACGGTCAAGATGGTGTCGGGACAAGGGCCGACCTTCCCCAAGCCCCTCACGACGCCCGACGAGATGGAGCGCCTCGTGGAGCCGGACGTGGAGTCGGCCCTCGGGCACGTGTTCGAGGCCTTGACGGTGACGCGGCACGAGTTGGCCGGGCGGGTGCCGCTGATTGGCTTCTCGGGGGCGCCGTGGACCCTCATGGCGTACATGGTGGAGGGGGGCGGCAGCAAGTCCTACCGGGCCGCCCGGCGCTGGCTCTACCGCCACCCCGACGCCAGCAAGGCCCTGCTCCAGCGCACGACGGACGTGATCGTCGAGTACCTGATTCGGCAGGTGGACGCCGGGGCGCAGATGCTTCAGGTGTTTGACTCCTGGGCGGGCCTCCACACCCCCGAGAATTTCCGCACGTTCTGCCTGCCGTACCTCGCCGAGATCGCCACGCGGGTGAAGGCGGCGCATCCCGACGTGCCGCTCGTCATCTTTGCGAAGGGGGCCCACTACGCCCTCGACGCGCTGGCGGATACGGACTACGACGTGATCAGCCTGGACTCCACGATGGACCCGGACGCCGCCCGCGATACGGTCGGGGACCGGGCCGTCCTGCAGGGCAACCTCGACCCCTGCGCGCTGTACGCCCCGCCCGACGTTCTGCGGCGCGAGGTGCAGCACATGCTGGCGGGCTTCGGGCCGCACCATCACATTGGCAATCTGGGGCACGGCATGCTGCCGGACCACGACCCCGAGCACGCCCGCGTCTTCGTCGATGCCGTCCACGAACACTCCCGGCACATGCGGACCGTTTGACAAAGGGCGGGGTGAGGTCGGGATCGCGCCGTCCACTTTTCGTTTCACGCATCCACTCTGCTTCCATGCTCGATACCGACTCGCCACGGGTCCGCGCCGTCCTTCCACTGCTGTACGTGGCCTGGGCCGACGGGGTGCTCACGCCGTCGGAGGCGGAGACGATCCGGGGCCACCTTCGCACGCAGGAGTGGCTCGATGCCTCCACCCGTGAGGCGATTTGCGACCACCTCGATCCCCAGTCGCCCCCCACGCCCACACAGTACTTCCGGTGGATTCGCACGCTGCGGGACGGGGCCGGAGACGCGGCAGTGACGACCCGGTCCTCCCTCGCGGAACTCGGAATGGCCCTCGCGAACGTGGGCGGCGACGGCACGGCGCTGCCGGAGGCCTCCCGTCGGGCGCTGGAAGACATCGAGGCGGCCCTCAACATTGACGGGGAGGAGGTCGTGCGCGATCTCCTCGGGGAGCGGCCCGAGCCGTCGCCCGTGGAGCCGGAGGCGCCCTTCGACACGGACGCCATGCGGCGCCTCCTCGACGGCCCCCACGCGGAGCTGCGCGAGGACATCCGCACCCTGCTTCAGGATCCGGTGTTCGAGTACCAGGACGGCCTGGGCACCGAGGCCTACCGGGAGCAGGTCCTTCGTTGGTGCGAGCACCTGGCCGACCAGGGGCTCGGGGCGCTGGCCTATCCCGACGCGTACGGCGGGGGCGGCGACATGGAAAAGTTCATCGTCGCCTTCGAGACGCTCGCCTACCACGACCTGAGCCTGGTCGTCAAGTTTGGCGTGCAGTTTGGCCTGTTCGGGGGCAGCATTCATCACCTCGGCACGGAGCGGCATCACGAGGAGTACCTGGACCGGGTGGGCACCCTCGACCTGCCCGGCTGCTTCGCCATGACGGAGTGGGGGCACGGCTCGAACGTGCGGGAGCTGGAGACGACGGCCCGCTACGACCCCACGACCGAAGAGTTTGTGATCAACACGCCGCACGACGGCGCCCGGAAGGAGTGGATCGGCAATGCCGCGGCGCACGGGCAGGTGGCGACCGTCTTCGCGCAGCTCCGGACCGACGGAGAGGAGCACGGGGTCCACGCCTTCCTCGTCCCCATTCGGGCCGACGACGGGACCCCGAAGCCGCGCGTCCGGATCGAGGACTGTGGCGAAAAGGTCGGCCTCAACGGCGTCGACAACGGGCGCCTCTGGTTCGACCAGGTGCGCATCCCGCGGGCGAACCTGCTCGACCGGTACGCACAGGTGGCCCCGGACGGCACCTACGACAGTCCGATCCCCAGTTCCGGGAAGCGCTTCTTCACCATGCTGAGCACCCTGATCGGGGGGCGCATCAGCGTGGCGCGGGCGGGGCTGAGCGCGACGAAGTCGGGCCTTACGATTGCCGTGCGCTACGGAAATCGGCGCCGCCAGTTCGGGCCCAAGGACGAACCGGAGGTGCCCCTCCTCGACTACCGCACCCACAAGCGGCGGCTCCTCCCGCGCCTGGCCACGACCTACGCCCTCCACTTTGCGCTCGACGACCTCACGGCGCGGTTTGCGCGGAAGGGGCGCGGCGAGTCGCTGGAGGCCATCGAGGCGGAGGCCAACGCGCTGAAGGCGTACGCCACGTGGCACACCAGCGCCACCCTCCAGGAAGCGCGCGAGGCGTGCGGCGGCCAGGGCTACCGGGCCGACACCCGAATCGGGCGCCTCCGGGCCGACACGGATGTCTTCACGACATTCGAGGGCGACAATACCGTGCTCATGCTGCAGGTGGCGAAGGGGCTGCTCTCGGACTTCCAGCGGGAATTTCGGGACATGAACCTGTGGGGGATGGCGCGCCTCGTGGCCGACGAGGTGGCCACGCAGGTGCAGGAGCTCAATCCGGTCGTCACGCGCACCACCGACCCCGACCACCTGCGGGCCCTCCCCTTTCAGCAGAGCGCGCTTACGTACCGGGCCGAGAAACAGCTCCAAAACGTCGGCCGGCGCCTCCAACGCCGCATCGACGACGGGATGGAGCCGTTCGATGCGTTCGTGGACGTGCAGGATCACCTCGTGCAGTGCGCCCGGGCGGACGCCGAACGGGTGATCCTAGAGCGCTTTGCGGATGCGGTTGAGGGCGTCGAGGACGCGGACCTCCGCGAGACGCTCACGACGCTCCGCCGCCTGTTTGCGCTGTCCCGCATCGAGGCCGACCTGGACTGGTTTCTGGAGGCCGGCTACGTGAGCGGGTCGAAGGCGAAGGCCATCCGGGGGGCCGTGAACGACCTCTGCGATGAGGTGCGTCCCCAGGCGGAGGCCCTCGTCAATGCGTTCGGCATCCCGGACGCCCTGCTGGGCGCCCCGATTGCGACGAAGCCGGGGCCCGGCCCGAAATGACGCACGGACATGATCCGCCCCAACGCGGGCGACGGGCCGTCGGCGTCAGAGCAGCAGCCCCCACGCGACGGCCATCCCTGCGCAGCCCCCGAGGAGCAGGAGGTCTCCGGGGCGGGTCCACGTCTCCCGTTTGTACACCCCGTAGAGGGCCGCGGGCCAGCATACGAGGACAAGGAGGCCGAGCCACCCGGTCTTCTCGTGCCACGGCGGGCCCGTGGCCTCGGAGAGGTGAACCTGCGTGAGCGTCTCCCCACAGACGGGGCAGTAGTCGTCCGACGGCTCACGGCGGGCACCGCAGGAAGGGCAGCGCTCCATGGGGGCAGTGGGGGCAACTCGTGAAACGCGACCTGACGGAGGGCGGGGGCGGCCCTGCCGGCAGGACTGTACGGTTAGCTGAAGGTCTGCTCCCGCTGCTCCATGGCCTGGCGGGCATTTCTCTGGAGCCATCGCCCGAGCTGCATGGCGTGCTCGGGCGTCATGACGAGGGACGCCTGCACCTCGCGCGTCAGTTCCCCGCGTGTGACCTGCTCGCTGCGCTCGCTGAGGTCGACCTGGCCGGTCTCGTCGATCTGGTGACTCACGTGGTGGGGAATGCTGCTGCGCTCCACGTACAGGTTGGCCACCACGGAGGCGCCATCCGGGGACGGGCCGCCGTGTGCCCCCGTCGCGGTGATGGTGGGCACCGTGTCAGCGTCTTCGTAGACGAACGTGATTTCGTCTTGGGCGTCGTCGGGCATGGGGCGAACCGGTCGGGTCGAACAGGTCGTGCGGGGGCGGAATGAGGGATCGGGGCGCGTCAGTTCTCGGCGACCTGAATCTCGAACGGTACGCGTGCCTCGGCCCAGTAGAGGACACACGTGCCGGAGGTGTTGGTCACCTCCTCGAACACGAACGTCATCATCTCGTGTTGAGGGGCGGATCCGGGCGTGACGTCCACCCGTAGGGCATCCTCGTTCTGGTTGTACTGCGTGCCCCACTGGTTCGCCACGTTGTTGAAGATGATTGTCCAGGAGTCGGGGCCCGGAATGGTGTAGAGCGAGTAGGTCCCGGCGGGCAGCGGTTCGCCCTCGACGGTGACGTCCGACGAGACAGAGATCGTCGTGGCCTCGTTCGCGCCGGTGCGCCAGACCTCATCGTACGGCACCAGGCCGCCGAAAATGGTACGGCCGTTTACCTGTGGCCGGCCGTATGTGAGGCGGACCTCGGTGGTGCCGATGGTCTGAGAGACTGCCGCGTTGGGGCTGGTGCGAGGCTCCTCGTTGCCCCGTTCCTGGGCGGTCGCCGGGGCGGTTGCCATGAGGCCGAGAAGGCCGACAGAGAAGAGAAGGGTGAGCAGGCGAGAGAACGGTATGGACACGGGGTACGTGGGGCTTCGTTAAGAGAATGTCGGACGTTGAGGGACAGGGGCGGCATCGCCGGCCCTACTCGCAATGAGACGGCTACTCCGTGTCCAGGGACCCGGGGCCTGCGATGCTTCCGTCCCGGGTCTCGTACCATTCAATCTCCAGCTCGAGGCTGATCTCGGAGGAATCCCGGTCGTTCGATTCGCGTTCGAGTTCCACCTCGAATTCCACGTGGTCGGGAACCCGGACGGTCGTGGACTGCTCGTCGGACGAAAAGTCGAGCTCTCCGGAGTCGTCCAGCTCGTCGGCAATGGTGCGGAGGTAGGTGGCCACGTCCGCACGCGACAGGTTTCGCTCGAATTCGTAAAGCGTATCGTCGGGCATTGTTGGGCGAGGTGTTCGGGGAAGACTATGATGCAGATACCACCGTACGTACACGAGCCTGGGGCGTCCGTTCATCCTTCATGGATGAAAAATTGGGGCGGTCGAGTGGGGGCTCGCGGCGGCGCCGGGCCCGCAGAACCATGAGGTCTCGGTGAATGAGATGAGACTTCACGAGCCAGCACTTACCCTGAAGGCTGTAAAATTACAGGGGCGCTCCTATCGCCACCGCGCATGAGCGCAATGGGGCGCGGCGTCGTCGTCATTTGCAAGAGTTGGGCCCGGTGTTATGGTAGAGCTTAGCGGCGCTCCGGCCTGGTTTGCGTCCGCCTGTCTGATCGCGATCGCCCTCTCGCTCGTGATGACGGTGGCTCGGCTGCTGCGAGGCCCGGCCCTGCCAGACCGGGTGGTCTCGTTGGACCTCATCGCCTACCAGGCCGTCGCGTTCATGCTCGTGTACGCTGTCCTCAAGGGGCAACCTGCCTTTCTGGACGTGTCGCTGGTACTGGCCCTGGTGGCCTTCCTCGGGACGGTCGCGTTTGCCCGGTATATTGAGTACTTCTCGGTTGCGGAGGACACGCCGGCTCAGAAGTCAGAATAGTACGTCGGGCCGGTCCCGCCCCCCCAATATTCAAATTCTGCCATGCTCGCCCAGCAGATTGTTGGTATTTTTCTGATGACCACGGGCACACTGTTCGTGTTTGTCGCCGGGCTCGGGGTGCTGCGGCTGCCGGACGTCTACATGCGCCTTCATGCCTCCACCAAGGCCGGGACCTTGGGCGTAGCGCTGAACGCGGCCGGCCTCGTGGTCTTTCATCCGGACCTCGGGATCTTTACGCGCGCTTTCGCCCTGGTGCTGTTCTTGCTCCTCACGGCCCCGGTGGCCGCCCACATGATCGGGCGGGCCTCCTATTTTGCCCGGGAGGAAATGGGGGTTTCCATCTGGGACGGAACAGTCGTGGACCGCATGCTGGACCACCGGGGGGAGGCGCTGTTCTCAACCGGTGCCCCGGAGGACGGGGCTGACGCCTCGGGCTCCCCGTCTTGAGCGTTGGGAACCGCGCCGCAGAGGGGCTCTGATCGCCTCGTTTTTTCGGTCGACCGCCACGCATCATGGCAATTCTGTTTGCCGTCTTCTCGGGCTTTGTGCTCGCCCTCGCCTCTCCCTGGCTGACACAGCTTACAGGGCGGGCCACGGGGTGGGTCTACGGGCTGCTGCCGGCCGCCATCACGGGGACGCTGGCGACCCTCGTGGGGCGCGTGGCGGCGGGGGAGACGCTCCGGGTGTCCTACACCTGGGTGCCGGGACTAGACGTCAACCTGTCGTTTTACGTCGATGGGCTGAGCCTCTTTTTCGCCCTCCTCATCACCGGCATCGGGACCCTGATCTACGTCTACGCCGGGGGCTACCTGAAGGGGCACCACCATCTGGGCCGCTTCTTCAGCTACCTGTCGATGTTCATGGCCGCCATGGTGGGGCTGGTGTTGGCGGACAACCTGATCACATTCTACATTTTCTTTGAGCTGACGAGCTTCGCCTCGTTCGTCCTGATCGGCTTCAACCACGACGAGGCGCCCTCGCGGCGGGCGGCCTGGCAGGCGCTGCTGGTCACCAAGGCCGGCGGGCTCGCGCTGCTCGTCGGGTTCATCCTCATGCAGCAGGCGACGGGCACCTTTCAGATCTCCGCCATCCTGGAGTCCGGCGACGTGATTCGCCAGCACAGCTTCTACCTGCCCATTGTCCTGCTGGTGCTGGCCGGGGCGTTCACGAAGTCGGCCCAGTTTCCCTTCTACTTCTGGCTCCCCAACGCGATGGAGGCGCCTACGCCGGTGAGCGCCTACCTCCACTCCGCGACGATGGTGAAGGCCGGCATCTACGTGATGGCCCGCTTCCACCCCGTGCTGTCGGGGACCGACCTCTGGATGTGGATCGTGGGCGGGATCGGGGCCCTGACGATGGTCCTCAGCGCCTGGCTCGCCCTGCAGTACACCGACATGAAGGCGATCCTGGCCTACACCACCATCATGGCCCTCGGGCTCCTGACGATGCTGCTGGGGCTGGGGACCGAGGTCGCCGTGGAGGCCTGCATGGTCTTCATCCTGGTACACGCCTTCTACAAGGCGGCCCTCTTCATGGTGGCGGGGGCGATCGACCACGAGGTGCACGTCCGGGACATTACGAAGCTTCGAGGCCTCTGGAACCGGATGCCCGTGACCGGGGCGGCGGCCGTCCTGGCGGCCCTGTCGATGGCCGGCATTCCGCCGTTTTTCGGGTTCGTGGGGAAGGAGTTGATCTACAAAGCAGCGACCCACTTTGACCCGGCCGCGGTGGCGGTCACGGTCGCCTCGGTGCTGGCGAACGTGGCGCTGGTCGCGTCCGCCGGCCTGCTGGTGATTCGGCCGTTCTCCGGCGAGGTGAACGACGTGACGGAGCATGCCCACCGGCCCGCCGCGGGGCTCTGGTTCGGGCCGGTCGTCCTGGCGGTCTTCAGTGTGGGCCTCGGCCTGGCGCCGTGGCTGCTCGACGCTGCGTTCCTCGGCCCGTCGGCCGGGGCGGTGCTGGGCGCCTCCATCGCGCCGCACCTCGCCCTCTGGCACGGCTTCACGCTCGAACTGGGGCTCAGCGCCGTGACCGTCGCGGCGGGCGTGGGAACGTACCTGGCCTGGACCGGCCTCCGCACCAACGTGGCGTTCCAGCAGTTTGAGCGCTGGCTCGGGACGGGCCTCGACCGCGGGTACGACAATGTCGTCGACGGGCTCCTGGGCGTGGGGCGGTGGCAGACAAATGTGCTGCAGAGCGGGGTGCTGCGCCGCTACCTCACGATTGTCTTGGGGACGACCATCGCGCTCGTGGGGAGCGCCTTCTACCACTACGGGTTCTTCGGCGGGCCGATTTCGGTGGCCGGGGTGGCGGGCCACGAGTGGGTGCTGGCGATCTTGTCGGTGGTCGGGGCGTTCGGGACCCTCTTCTTCCGGTCGCGCATCGGCCTCATCACGTCGCTCGGCGTCTCCGGCTTCAGCATTGCCCTGCTCTTTCTGGCCTTCGGCGCGCCGGACCTGGCCAAGACCCAGTTCCTCATCGAGACGCTGACGGTCATCCTCGTGGTGCTCATCCTGACCGCCGTTTCGGACGTGAAGGAGACGCTCACGATGGGGCAGAAGGTCACGAACGGCGCCGTGGCGGCCGGGATGGGGGTCGTCGTGTCGGGGCTGATCCTGGCCGTCCTCAAGCTGCCCTTCGAGAACCCGATGGGGGACTACTACGCGCAGAACACGTACGTGAAGGGAGAGGGCCACAACATCGTCAACACCATCCTGGTCGACTTCCGGGCCCTGGACACGCTCGGGGAGATCACGGTGCTGCTGGTCGCGGGCTTCGGCATCTACGCCCTTCTGCGCATGGGAACGGCGCCGGACCCCAACGCCGAGGAGGAGCCCCCGCCCGAGGACGCATCCGCGCCGATCGAACAGCCTGAACAGACCCAACAGGTACCGTGAGGTTTTCCGTCATTTTGCGCACCGCGGCGCGCCTCCTCGTGCCGCTGATCCTTCTGTTTTCGATCTTTCTGCTCCTTCGCGGGCACAACGAGACCGGTGGGGGCTTCATCGGGGGGCTCGTGGCCGGCATTTCGTTTTCCCTCTATGCGATTGCCTACGGGACGGCGGCGTCCCGCGAGTCCCTGCGGGCCACGCCCCCGCGGCTGATGGCCGTGGGGCTGGGCATTGCGGTGCTGAGCGGGGTGCTCCCGCTGTTCATGGGCGGGGCCCTGCTCGAAGGGCTGTGGGTGAAGTGGCCGTTGAAGGTCGGCACCCCCGTGCTCTTTGACGTAGGGGTGTACCTGTTGGTCATCGGCCTAACCCTCATGATCGTCTACGAGCTGGAGGAGCACAATCCGGGGCTCTTTCCGCAGTCGGCCGCCTCCGAGTAGGCGCGCCGAGCGACTGGTTCTCTCACAAACCACACGCGGCTTTCGATGGAAACCCTCCTTGCCCTCGTCACCGGCGCGATGGTCGCCATCAGCGTCTACCTGCTGCTGCAGCGCGACCTGGTGCGTAAGATTATCGGCGTGGTCGTTCTCTCGAACGGCATTCACCTGCTGATCTTCGCGATGGGGCGGGTGACGCGGGCCGCGTCGCCGCTCATTCCGGCCGGCGACAAGTACCCGCCCGAGGTCATTGCGAATCCGCTGTCCCAGGCCCTCATCCTCACGGCCATCGTGATCGGCTTTGGGCTGCTGGCCTTTTCGCTCGTGCTCGTCTACCGGCTGCACGAGTCCAACGGGTCGGCCGACGCCGACTCGATCATTGAAGTGACCCTCGGCGACCAATAGCGTCCGCGACCCCTTCTGCCTGTTGAACTGACCGCTCTGGTTCATGTCCGCCCATCTCCTGATCATCCTGCCGCTGATCATCCCGTTCGTGGCGGCGGTGGCGGCGCTCTTGTTCGCCCGATGGCCCACGGTGCAGAAGGGCATCAACATCGTCAGCATGGGGGGCATCCTGGCGGCGTCGCTGGGGCTCCTGTCCCGGATCACGGAGCAGGGCATCCAGGTCACGACGATTGGGGACTGGCCCGTGCCGTTCGGGATCGTGTTCGTGGTGGACCACCTGAGCGTGGTCATGCTCATCGTGTCCGCCATCATTGGCCTGGCCGTGGCCGTCTACGCGGTGCCGGACGTCGACGATACGCGGGTGCGATTTGGGTTCTACCCGTTCTTCAACCTGCTCATGATCGGCATCAACGGGGCCTTTCTAACGGGGGACCTCTTCAACCTCTACGTGTGGTTCGAGGTCATGCTGATCTCCTCGTTCGTGCTGATCGTGCTGGGCAACACGGACGAGCAGCTCGCCGGGGCGGTCAAGTACGTCGTGATCAACCTGGTGTCGTCGCTCCTCTTCCTGTCCGGCGTGGGGCTGGTGTACGGCATGACCGGTACGCTCAACATGGCCGAGCTCTCCCTGGCCCTCTCCGAGGTCGGCCAGCCGGGGCTGGTGACGGTGGTGGCGATGCTGTTCCTGATTTCCTTCGGCATCAAGGCGGCGCTCTTTCCGCTCTTTTTCTGGCTGCCGGCCTCCTACCACACGCCGCCCGCGTCGGTCTCGGCCTTCTTCGCGGGCCTGCTGACCAAGGTAGGCGTGTACGCGCTCTTTCGGGTCTTCACGCTGCTCTTCACCCAGGACGTGGGCTACACCCATACGCTTCTGCTGTGGGGGGCGGGGCTCACCATGGTGACGGGCGTCCTCGGGGCCGCCGTGCAAAACGACTTCCGGCGCGTGCTCTCCTTCCACATCGTCAGCCAGATCGGCTACATGATCATGGGGCTCGCGCTGTACACGCCGCTGGCCATCCTGGGCGGGGTGTTCTACATCGTCCACCACATCATCGTGAAGGCAAACCTGTTCCTCGTCAGTGGGGTGGCGAAGCGCCTGCGGGGCTCCTTCAGCCTCAAGTCGCTCGACGGCCTCTACGCGTATCACCCGTGGCTGGCGGCCCTCTTCATCATCCCGGCGTTCTCGCTAGCCGGCTTCCCGCCGCTCTCCGGCTTCTGGGCAAAACTGATCCTGACGATCGCCGGCATTGAGACGGGGGCCTACTGGATTGTGGCGGTGGCCGTCGCCGTGGGGCTCTTCACGATGTTCTCGATGACGAAGATCTGGGTGAAGGCCTTTCTTCCGGGGGGCGGGGGCGACCTGGCGGACGCGGTGTCGTCGATGGGGCTGGGCACGCGCGTCATGTACGTGCCGATTGCCGGGCTCGCGGCCCTTACAATCATGATTAGCGTCTTTGCCGGGCCGGTGTACGACCTCGCCGAGCGGTCGGCGGACGAGCTCTACAATTCCTCTGAATACGTCGAAGCGGTGCTCAACCATGAAAAATCTGCTGCTGACGCTGGTCCTCGCCCTGGTGTGGACGGCCGTACAGGGCGCGTTCACGCTCGCTAACTTTGCGCTCGGCTTCGTCCTCGCCTACGGGGTGCTTCGGCTGTTGCGGCCCCTGCTCGGGGAGGCCAGCTACGACCAGCGCATCTGGTACAAGGCGTCCCTGGCGGGCTTCTTCGTGAAGGAGCTTATCAACTCGAGCGTCCGGGTGGCCTGGGAGACGATCACGCCGGGCTACCGCATGCGGGCGGGCATCCTCGCCGTGCCGCTGTCCGTGCGGTCGGACCTGGGGATCACGCTCTTCGCAAACCTCATCTCGCTGACGCCGGGCACGCTGAGCCTCGACGTGTCGGAGGACCGGGAGTACCTTTACATCCACACCATGTACATCGACCAGGGGGAGGAGGAGGACATCCTCCACCTGAAGCGCACGCTGGAGCGGCGCATCATTCTCGCGCTCGGGGCGGAGTCGACGGAGGCGCCGCCGCCGGTCTCCGACGCGGCGCCCGCCTCGTAGCGCCCACGCGGAGCGGACCGAATTCTAGAGGGCGATCCGGGGGCGACCGAGGACGCTACGAGGCCCGCCACCGGCGGAGGAGCCAGGCCCCGAGGGCGGTGCCACCCAGGCCCACCAACAGGGGCGCGAGGGAGGGCGTGGATGCGGCGTTTGGGTCGACGAGCCCGCTCGTGCGCCCGATGTCGTCGATCTGGGGCACCGTGAGGGTGCCCTCCATCGTCGAGGTGACGGCGGCCTGGACGGCGGCGGCCGCCACGAACTCGACGGGCAGCGGCCGGCCCTCGGCCGTGGCGTACGGATGGGGCCGCATGCCCTGGGCCTGATTGAGGACGGCCGCGAGCGTCGGCGTGCCCGTCTTGCGGGCTCCGTAGACGAGATTGGGGCGGAGCGTCACGGTCCGGAGCGAAGGGTGGTCTTCGCGAAGGGCCCGCTCGGCCCGGCGCTTGGCCGACAGGAACGCGTAGGGGACGAGGGGCGGCTTGTCGCGCACCGACAGAAAGACAACGGCGCCGACGTCGGCCGCGACCGCCGCCTCGGCCGCACGGAGCGCCGACTCCGCGTTCACGCGGTCGAACGTGACGTCGCGATCGGGGTGCTCGCGGATGGTGGCGATGGTGTGGACCACCGCGTCGGCGCCGTCGAGCAGGTCCCGCCAGGCGTCCGGGGCGAACACGTCGGCCGCGCGCCACTCCACGTCCTGGACCCAGGGGTGCCGGGCGGGCGTGAGGGCGGGCCGGCCGGTGCGCCCGAAGGCGGCCACCTCGTGCCCGTTTTGCACGGCGACGCGGCAGATTTCGGTGCCGATGAACCCATTGCCGCCGGGAACGACGAGTTTGGCCACGGGACGACGAGAGGCTTGGTCGAGAGAGGGGATGCGAGGCGAGACGCGTCGGGCGGCGTCTCGTTGCACGGACGACGCAGGGGCGAAGGGGTTCCCGGAGAAGAGGATCTCCGGCTGAGAATGAGAGGGGTGGGGCACAGATTCCGAGTGTGTGCACTCGACCCGTGGTTCGGGGGCGGCGCACGGACGCGGGCGCTTCGCGGAACGGGGAAGATGTATGCAACGTGTCTTTGCACTGCCCGTAGCCCCTTACGGAAGCGCTTCCTGGTCCCCTCATCCCCTTCCTCGGATTTCGCACACAACGCCCTTGTCCCCATGGACGTCGACCGCTATCAGCCCACCCATCCGGTTCGGTTCGTCACCGCCACGAGTCTGTTCGACGGGCACGACGCGGCGATCAACATCATGCGCCGCATCCTGCAGCAGACGGGCGCGGAGGTGATCCACCTCGGCCACAACCGCTCGGTGCAGGAGATCGTGGACACGGCCATTGAGGAAGACGCGCAGGGCATTGCCGTGTCGAGCTATCAGGGGGGGCACATGGAGTACTTCAAGTACATGCACGACCTGCTCGAGGAGCGGGGCGCGGGGCACGTGCGCGTGTACGGCGGGGGCGGTGGCGTCATCGTGGCCGAGGAGAAAGAAGAGCTGGAGGACTACGGCATCGCCCACATCTATTCGCCGGACGAGGGGATGGACATGGGGCTCCAGGGGATGATCAACGACATGGTGGAGGCGTGCGACTTCCCGGTCGTGGACGCCGAGTTCCACGTGCCGGACGACGTCCCGATGCGGGACCCTCGAACCGTGGCCCGCAACCTGACCCGCGTGGAGGCGCCGGAGCCGGAGCGGGCGGCAGTCGTTGTTGGCGCCGAGCAGGAGGCCGAATCGCAGTCTGTGGACGGCGACCCGCGAGGAGACGGGAGTCCTGAAAAGATGGACGTTGAAACGTTGAACGTTGAACGTTCCAACGTTCCAACGCTGGGGATCACAGGGACCGGGGGCGCCGGGAAGTCGACGCTGACCGACGAGCTCGTGCGGCGGTTTCTGAACGACCACGAGGACCTGGAGCTGGCCGTCCTGTCGGTGGACCCGACGCGGCGGCGCACCGGGGGGGCGCTGCTGGGCGACCGCATCCGCATGAACGCGATCTACGGGACGAACGCGGACCGGGTCTACATGCGCTCCTTCGCGACGCGGGCGGCGAACCGCACCACCACGGAGGCCCTGAAGGAGGCGATCGGGGTGTGCCAGGCGGCGGATTTCGACCTGATTCTCGTGGAGACGGCGGGGATTGGGCAGAGCGACACGGAGATCGTGGACCTCACGGACCTGACGCTCTACGTGATGACCCACGACTTCGGCGCGCCGACGCAGCTGGAGAAGATCGGCATGCTGGACCTCGCCGACTTCGTGGCGATCAACAAGTTTGAGAAGCGGGGGTCGGAGGACGCCCTGCGCGACGTGCGGAAGCAGGTGCAACGCAACCGGATGCGGTTCGATGAGGACCCCGAAGAGATGCCGGTCTACCCGACGATGGCCTCCCGCTTTGGGGACCCCGGGGTTACGCGCCTCTACCTCGGCCTGCTCGACCGCCTGAACGCAAACTTCGACTTCGAGCGCGAGTCGGGCACGTACGACGCGGACGAGGTGCCCGAGCCGGACCCGTCCGAGGTGGCCATCATCCCGCCGGACCGGCAGCGCTACCTCGGCGAGATTGCGGAAACCTGCGACGCGTACCACGACTGGGTGGAGCGGCAGGTGGAGTACGCCCGGAAGTGGGGGGAGGCGAAGGGCGCGCGCCAGCAGGTGGAAGACTGGGCGCCGGAGGACCAGGACCAGATTGCCGGCCGGCTCGACGAGATGGAGGCCCACTGGTGGGACAAGCTCGACAAGCGGTGCAAGGAGATCCTGGAGAACTGGGACGACCTGGCCGACGAGTACCGGCAGGACGAGTTCACCTACACGGTGCGGGGCCGCGACTTTACGGTGCCGCTCTACCGCGAGAGCCTGAGCGGCACCCAAATCCCGCGCGTCGCCCTGCCGCAGACCGACGCCCCGGGGGAGCGGCTGGAGTTTGCCCTCACCGAGAACCTGCCCGGCTACTTCCCCTTCACGGCGGGCGTCTTTCCGTTCAAGCGGGAGGGGGAGATGCCGACCCGTCAGTTTGCGGGCGAAGGGTCGCCCGAGCGTACGAACCGCCGCTTCCACCTCGTGTCGCAGGGGGACGAGGCGAACCGCCTCTCCACGGCCTTCGACAGCGTCACCCTCTACGGCCGCGACCCCGCCGAACGCCCCGACATCTACGGGAAGGTCGGCAACGCCGGGGTGTCCATCTGCACGCTCGACGACATGAAGAAGCTCTTCTCGGGCTTCGACCTCTGCGACCGCAAGACGAGCGTGTCGATGACCATCAACGGCCCGGCGCCGATGCTGATGGCGATGTTCTTCAACGCGGCCATCGACCAGCAGGTGGAGAAGCACCTGCGCGAGGAGGGCCGGTGGGAGGAGGTGGAGGCGGCGATCGACGACCACCTGGGCGACGACCGCCCCGAGTACGTGCCGTACGGGCCGGACGGCCGGGAGGACGAGCTGCCGGAAACCCACGACGGCAGCGGGCTGGGCCTGCTCGGCACCAGCGGCGAAGAGCTCGTGGAGTGGGGCGTCCTCGACCGCGAGACGTACGAGGAGATCAAGGCCGACACCCTCCACACGGTCCGGGGCACGGTACAGGCCGACATCCTGAAGGAGGACCAGGCCCAGAACACCTGCATCTTCTCCACGGACTTCGCCCTCCGGTTGATGGGCGACATCCAGCAGTACTTCATCGACTGGGACGTCCGCAACTACTACTCCGTCTCCATCTCCGGCTACCACATCGCCGAGGCCGGCGCCAACCCGATCACGCAGCTGGCCTTCACCCTGGCCAACGGCTTCACGTACGTGGAGTACTACCTGAGCCGGGGCATGGACATCGACGACTTTGCCCAGAACCTCTCGTTCTTCTTCTCGAACGGGATGGACCCGGAGTACAGCGTCATCGGGCGGGTGGCGCGGCGCATCTGGGCGGTGGCGATGAAGGAGCTCTACGGCGCCAACGAGCGGAGCCAGAAGCTCAAGTACCACATCCAGACCTCCGGCCGCAGCCTGCACGCGGAGGAGATTCAGTTCAACGACATCCGCACCACGCTGCAGGCGCTCATGGCGGTCTACGACAACTGCAACTCCCTCCACACCAACGCCTACGACGAGGCCATCACCACGCCGACGGAGGAGAGCGTGCGGCGCGCCATCGCGATCCAGCTCATCATCAACAAGGAGCTGGGGATGACGAAGAACGAGAACCCGCTGCAGGGGTCGTACATCATTGAGGAGCTGACGGACCTCGTGGAGGAGGCCGTGCTGCACGAGTTCGAGCGCCTGAACAACCGCGGCGGCGTGCTCGGGGCGATGGAGTCGATGTACCAGCGGGGCAAGATCCAGCAGGAGTCGATGAAGCTGGAGGAGTCGAAGCACTCCGGCGACCGCCCGGTGGTGGGCGTCAACACCTTCCTGCGCGACGAGGACGACGACGCGTCGGGGACCGAAGAGGTGGACCTCATGCGCTCGTCCGACGACGAGAAGCAGCACCAGCTCCACAACCTGAAGGCGTTCCAGGAGCGCTACGCCGACAAGAACGAGGCCGCAATCGCCGAGCTGAAAACGGCGGCCCGGGACGGGGAGAATACGTTCGAGGTGCTGATGGAGGCGGTCAAGTACTGCTCCCTCGGGCAGATTACCGAGGCGCTCTTCGAGGTGGGTGGGGAGTACCGGCGGAATATGTAGGGCTCCGTTGCCGTGCCGCCTCCCGACCCCCCGGAAGGCACTCCACGGCCCGGCGAGAGGCGCACCCGCTGCCCGAGCCCTTCAGACGCGGCCCATCGAGATGGACGATCCCGTCGTCTTCGCGTGCATGAACGCCCTCGGCTGCGTGCTCCTGTACTTTGGGGGCGACTTCGTCCGGCGTGGGATTGCGGGACGGTCACACACGAACGAGGAAGGGGTCTGGATGACCCACGTGCCGGACCTGGTGTCGGGGGCCATGTTGCTGTTCGCGGGCGCCTGCGTCTGGCTCGGGTCGTTCCACTGGCTCTGATGCACCGTCCCCACTCCGGCGACGCGAGGACGGAGGCACGCGCGGGGCACGAATCTTCCCGGGCGAGAGGCCGGCTCAGGGTCCCTGACTTACGTCCAGAGGAGGGGCACGTCCATGCCCAAGTCGAAGAGCAGCGCCTCGGTCTCGGCCCCGAACGCAAAGTGAAGCGCGTCGGTGTCGGCAATCCCGGCCCCGTCGCCGCTCTGGAGGGTGACGCCGGCGACCTCCACCTCGCCCTCCACCACCTGGACCCAGGCCCCACGGTTCCGGGCCAGGGCGTGTTCGACCCGATCGCCCGCCTCGAATAGGCCGGCGTAGACGTAAGCGTCGGTGTTCACGGGCATCGGGCCGTCCGGCCCGGCCGTCTCGGACGTATACGGGGCCACGTAGCAGCGGAACTGGCCCTGCCGCTCGTCGGGCGAGAACCCGCGCTCGTGGTAGGCAAAGTCGGTCCCGGCCCGATCCGGGATGAGCCACATCTGGTAGTTGTGCTCCACCACGTCGTGGTGGTTCTCCTCGGAGTGGACCATGCCCTCGCTCCCGGCGCTGATGAGCTGCATTTCCCCAGCCGAGATGCCGGCCTCGTGGCCCTGGTCGTCGCCGTGGGTCAGCGTGCCCGAGGAGACGTACGTGAGGATCTCCGCGTCGCGGTGTGGGTGCGCCGAGAATCCTTCGTGGGGCTGGATGTGGTTCTCCACCATCACCCGCAGCGGCCCGAAGTGCATCCAGTCCGGGTCGTGGTAGTCCGCGAACGAGAAGGTCATCCAGTTGTCGGTCCACCCCATGTCCTCGAAGCCCCGCTCGTCACTGCGGCGGAGGCGAATGGTGGGGGACTCAGGGGCGGATGTCTCTGGCGTGGTCATGGGGCAGGGAATTGGGAAGAGGGTGGAAGGATGGGGAGGATCGGTCAGCCGCGCGCCTTGAGCTCCGAAAGGGCGTCGAGGGTGTCGAACGAGACGCCGTTCTGGAGCTCCTCCCAGGTCGGGTAGTCCGTGTACCCGTGCTCGTCGCCGTTGTAGAAGGTGTCCTCGTCGGGGACGTTGATGGGCAGGCCTTCCTTCAGGCGCCGGGGCAGGTCGGGGTTGGCCAGGAAGGCGCGCCCGAATGCGACGAGGTCCGCGTACCCGCGCTCGATGGCGTCGGTGGCGGAGTCGGTGTCGTAGTTGCCGTTGGCGACGAGGGCCCCGTCGAAGGCCTCCCGGATTGCGCCGAAGACATCGGCCGCGTCTCCGTCGCCGGCCACGGGCGGCTTGGGGGCGTCCGGCTCCACGAGGTGGACGTAGGCGAGATCGTGGTCGTTGGCGGTCGCCGCCGCCCCGCGGAAGGTGGCCTCCGGCGTGTCGTCGTAGATGCCGTGAATGGGGGCCAGGGGCGAGAGGCGCACGCCCACCCGGTCCGACGTCCACACGTCCGTCACGGCGGCCATCACCTCACGCAGAAAGCGCAGGCGGTTGTCGAGCGATCCCCCGTAGCGGTCGGCGCGGTCGTTGGTGCCGGAGCGAAGGAATTGGTCGATGAGGTACCCGTTCGCCCCGTGGATCTCCACGCCGTCGAACCCGGCCCGCTGAGCATTCTCGGCGCCCCGGCGGTACTGCTCCACCACCTCGGGCACTTCCTCCGTCTCCAGGGCGCGCGGCGTCTCGAATGACGTCATCTCCAACTCCGGCGTGATGACCTCCCCCTCGGCCGGAATGGGGGACGGGGCCACCGGCTTCTCGCCGTCGTGGTACAGGGAGTGCGAGATGCGCCCCACGTGCCAGAGCTGCAGGAAGATGCGCCCGCCGGCGTCGTGGACCGCGTCGGTGACCGCTTTCCAGCCCTCGACCTGCGCGTCGGAATGGATGCCGGGCGTGCGCGGGTAGCCCTGGCCCTTCGGCGCCACCTGCGTGGCCTCGCTCACGATGAAGGCGGCATCGGCGCGCTGGCGGTAGTACTCGGCGTTCATCTCGGTGGGCACGTTGCCCGCCGCCGCCCGGTTGCGGGTGAGCGGCGCCATCGCCACGCGGTGCGGAAGGGGAAGGGGGCCAAGGTCCAAGTCGTCGAAGAGGGGAGAAGCCACGAGGAAAAGAGGATTGGTGCATGTGAGTGTAATACCGATGCCATGTACTCCAATTCTGAAACGTACGTTCCAGTTCGTGGGCGCAATTTCGCAGGGTCTCCGCATGGACAAAGATGCGGTCAATCTGGAACGATCATTCCAGAGACCCTTCATTGAGCCTGTCATTGTAAGCAAAACCCCAATCGTGCCCCGTTCAGTGTCCATGCCGAGCGGTGTGGGCCGGACGTTGCCGCGATGGGTTTCCGCTTCGCCCGCAGTCGGCTTTCCCCTCATAGGTACAGTTTCTCTTATGGATGCCATTGAGCTCGACCCCACCGGCGACGCCTTCGACGCCCTGGAGCCCACGGAGCGTCCGCGCCCGGCGCCCGGCCCGGGGCAGGTGCGCGTGCGACTCCGGGCCGCGTCCATCAACTACCGGGATCTGTCAATTGCCTGGGGGACGTATCCGGCCCAGCAGGACGCACCCGTCATCCCGCTCTCGGACGGGGCCGGGGTTGTAGATGCTGTGGGAGAGGGGGTGACGCGCTTCGAAGAGGGCGACCGGGTGGTGAATACCTTCTCGCAGGTACCGCCCGATGCCCCGCCCTCGGCCCCCCGGCAGGCCCTCGGCGCTCCGCTCGATGGCACCCTGTCGGAGTTCCAGGTCTTCCACGAAAGCGGCCTCCTGCCCGTGCCCGACTCCCTTTCCTTCGAGGAGGCCGCCACGTTGCCGTGCGCGGCCCACACGGCCTGGCACGCCCTCTTCGGGGCGGGCACGCCCGTTCAGCCCGGTCAGACAGTTCTGATGTTGGGGACGGGCGGGGTGTCCATCTTTGCCCTCCAGTTTGCTAAGGCGGCCGGCGCCCGTACGTTCATCACCTCGTCGAGCGACGACAAGTTGGAGCGCGCCCGTGCCCTCGGGGCCGACGAGACCATCAACTACGAGCGCACGCCCGACTGGCACGAGCCCGTTCTAGAGCGGACCGACGGGGAAGGGGTGGATTGCGTGGTCGAGGTGGGGGGCACCGGTACACTGGGGCGCTCCTTCCAGGCCGTGGCGCCGGAGGGCAAAATTGGACTGATCGGGGTGCTCACCGACGCGGACGAGAACCCGAACCCGCAAATGCTCATGCAGCGCCGGGGGCACCTCCACGGCATTTACGTGGGCTCGATCGACCACCCGCGCGACTCCTTCGCGGCCATGAACGCCGCGATTCAGACCAACGACATCCGGCCGGTTGTGGACCGGACCTTTCCGATGGAGGAGGCGCAGGAGGCGTACCAGTACCAGGCCGACCAGGCCCACTTCGGGAAGGTCGTCATCTCGATTTAGGAACCGATGGCGGACAGAACGGGGGCGAGCCGGTGTTTGAGAATCGTTGCGGACGAAGGCGTCGGCGGGGCAACGAAGCACTAGGGGGAACGTACCTTAAGCTGAAAGGTGTTGTCCTACGGATCCCTCCAGCACCCCGTGTTTGACCCTCAGACCCTCGCCCGCCCGGGAACCGTCCTGCTCGACTCGGCCCGGCCCGACGCCGAAAACCAGTGGAGCTACGGCTTCACGGCCCCGAAACGCGTCCACACCGCGTCCACCGCGGCGGCCGTGAAGGGGCTGGTCGAAACGCTCCAGCAGGAAACGGCCCGTGGCAATTACGTTGCGGGGTACCTTTCGTACGAGGCCGGCTACCCGTTTGTGGACCTCGACATCCCGGAGCGGGCCGACTCCCCCCTCGCGTGGTTTGGCGTCTACGACGCGCCGTGCCGCCTCGCGCCGGCGGACGTGGAGGCGGGCCTGCGAACCCTCGACGGGCGTCCTGCCGTGGAGGACCTTCGACTCGGCGTCGCGGAGTCGGACTACATCGAGGACATCCGGGCGGTCCGGCGCCACATCGGGAAGGGGAACGTGTATCAGATCAACTACACGGCGCCGCTCCGCTTTCGCCTGGAGGGCGACCCGCGGGGCCTCTATCGTCGCCTGCGGGCCCGGCAGCGCGTCCCGTACGCCGCGTACCTGCACTGCGGCGACCGACAGATCCTGTCCCTGTCGCCCGAACTGTTCTTTCGGCGCGAGGGCGACCGGCTGGTGACCCGGCCCATGAAGGGCACCATCCGGCGCGGCCGCACCCTGGAAGAGGACCAAGCCCTGCGGGACGAGCTTGCCGCCGATCCGAAAAACCGGGCGGAGAACCTGATGATTGTCGACCTGCTCCGCAACGACCTGTCGGTGTGCTGCCGCCCGGGCACGGTTACGGTGCCGTCCCTCTACGACACGGAGCCGTACCGGACGGTCACGCAGATGACGTCCACCGTCGAGGGGCGCCTCCGAGACGAGGCGGGCCTCGCCGAGGTGCTCCGCGCGCTGTTTCCGTGCGGCTCCATCACTGGGGCCCCCAAGCGCCGCGCCATGCGGACCATCCAAACCCTGGAATCGGATCCCCGCGGCGTCTACTGCGGGGCCGTCGGCATGGCGGGCCCGGACGACACGGCCGTCTTCAGCGTGGCGATCCGGACCGCCGTCCTCGACGGGGGCGACGGCACCATGGGCATTGGCAGCGGCATCGTATGGGACTCCGACCCGGCGGCCGAGTACGACGAGTGCAAGCTGAAGGGCGATTTCCTGACGCAGGACCGGTCCGTGCAGACGACATCGACGACGCCCCCCGACGAGGACCTGAAGCTCATCGAAACGATGCGTGCCGACGACGGGCAGATTGAATTTCTCGACCGGCACGTGGCACGTCTCGCCCGTTCGGCCGGCTACTTCTCGTTCCCCTTCGACGAGGCGCGGTTTCGGCGCCGCGTGCGGCGGGCGGTGGCTGAAAACGAGAACGAACCGCACGCCAAGGTCCGAGCGACGCTCGACCGCTGGGGCCGCATCGCGGTTCAGACCACCCCGATCCAGGGGGCGTCGGGCGTGCCGTGGCGGCTGACCATTGCGGAGGAGCGGGTGGACCGCTCCGACCCGCTGTTCTTCCACAAGACCACGCGGCGCGGCCTGTACGAGCGCGCCCTCCGCAGGGCTCGCGATGAGGGGTTCGACGAGGCAATTCTCCTGAATCAGGACGGGCAGGTGACCGAGGGCGCCTACAGCAACGTGTTCGTTCGGCGGGGCGATGCGCTGTGGACCCCGCCGGCGGAGGCCGGCCTCCTGGCGGGCGTGTATCGGGACCACGTATTGGAGACGCGTCCGGAGGCTACGGAGCGCCCCCTGCGCCTTCAGGATCTTCGAGAGGCGGACGCCCTGTACTGCTGCAACGCGGTCCGGGGCTGGTGCGAGGCGGAGCTTGTGGTGGCGGCCGAGGTCCCCGCTCCGAGTTGAAATTGGGCCCCCAAATTCCTAAGGTAGCCCCAGTGGGAGTGGGCGACCCTCCGGAAAATCGAAGCCCTTCCGGGTGGGGCGCCCCCGCACTTCGCTGCTCCGCACACGACCCCTCTGCCCGTCATGGCCGACGCCGACGCTGCCCTCGAAGCCCGACTGTCCGACCAGGAGTATCTCCGCCCTCCCTCCGCATTCGTGGGGCAGGCCAACGTGTCGGACCCGGCGATCTACGATCGGTTCGACGACTTTCCGGAAGGATTTGAGGAGTACGCCGACCTTCTGGACTGGGACACCCGCTGGGACGAGGTCTTCGACGGGTCCGACCCGCCCTTCTTCGAGTGGTTTACGGGCGGGGAGCTCAACGCCTGCTACAACTGCGTGGACCGTCACCTCCACGAGCGGCCCAACCAGGCGGCCTTCATCTGGGAGGGCGAGGACGGCACCCGGCGCACGCTGACGTACCGGGATCTCTACCGGGAAGTCAACAAGATGGCGGCCTCGCTCCGCGACGTGGGGGTCCAGGAGGACGACGTGGTTACGCTCCACCTTCCGATGGTGCCCGCGCTGCCCATCACCATGCTCGCCTGTGCCCGCATCGGCGCGCCGCACTCGGTCGTCTTTGGCGGCTTCTCGGCCAGCGCCCTCGCCCAGCGCGCCACCGATGCCGACTCCGACGTCATCGTCACGATCGACGGCTACTACCGGCGGGGCGAGTTCTTGCACCACAAGGAGAAGGCCGACACCGCCGTGGAGGAGGCGGACACCGACATCGACACGGTGCTGGTGTGGGAGCGCCACGAGGGAACCCTTCACCCCGAGGCCGACCTGGAGGAGGGACGCGACATCCTCGTGTCCGAGCTCCTCGCCAACAACGAACGGGCGCGAGTCGAGCCGGTGTCGCGCGACGCCGAAGACACTCTCTTCCTGATGTACACGTCCGGCACCACCGGCAAGCCGAAGGGGGCCCAGCACCGGACCGGCGGCTACCTCAGCTACGTGGCGGGCACGTCGAAGTACGTCCTCGACATCAAGCCCAATGACACCTACTGGTGTGCCGCCGACATCGGATGGATTACCGGCCACTCCTACATCGTCTACGGCCCGCTCGCCCTGGGCACGACGAGCGTGATGCGGGAGGGCGCGCCCGACCATCCGCACAAGGGCGTCACCTGGGAAATTGCCGAGCGGCACGACGTCGACATCTTCCACACCTCCCCCACGGCGGTGCGGATGTACATGAAGTGGGGGAAGGAGCACCCGGCGTCGTACGACTTCAACTTCCGCCACATGACGACGGTCGGGGAGCCCATTCAGCCGGAGGCGTGGCTCTGGTACTACACGCACATCGGAAACGAGGACGCCGTCATCGTCGACACCTGGTGGCAGACGGAGACGGGGGGCCACCTCATCACCAACCTGCCGGCCCTACAGGACATGAAGCCCGGCTCGGCCGGGCGTCCGTGCCCCGGCATCCAGCCGGCCATCTACGACAACAACGGCACGCCCGTGGAGGCCGCGAGCGGGCAGGCCGGCAACTTGGTGATCGAGCGCCCCTGGCCGGGCATGCTGCAGACCGTGTACGGCGACGACCAGCGCTTCATCAACGAGTACTGGCGCCGCTTCTCGGACGTCGACTCCGACGACTGGCGCGACTGGGTCTACGAGGCCGGGGACGGGGCCGTGCACGCCCAGGACGGCTACTTCCGCGTCCTGGGGCGCCTCGACGACGTGATGAACGTGGCCGGGCACCGGCTGGGCACCATGGAGCTGGAGTCGGCCGTGGCCCAGGTGTCCGAGGTGGCCGAGGCCGCAGTGGCCGCGCGGCAGGACGACCAGAAGGGAAACGTGCCCGACGTGTACGTCACGCCCCGCGACGGGGTGGCGGCGTCCGACGAGCTCCGGCAGGACATCGTCGCCGCCGTTGAGAAAGAGATCGGGGCCTTTGCCCGCCCGGGAAACGTCATCTTCGTCGGGGATCTCCCCAAGACGCGCTCCGGCAAGATTATGCGTCGCCTCCTCGAAAACATCTCCAACGGGAAGGACCTCGGCGACACCACCACCCTCCGCGACCCGAGCGTCCCCGAAGAAATACGGCGGCAGGTTCAGGAGGCGTAGCCCCGTCCCTCCTGGCCCCGAGGATTACGGGGATGGGGGAACGAGACGGGTCGTGTTTGGGATCGGGGCCTGCCCAACCGAGACGGGCGAGGGACGGGTGCGGGACAGGAGGGAGCGGGCAAAGAACCGTGAGGGCTCGAACCGCAGGCGCCGCACCGTGAGGCCGCCGCGGGGGCCCTGCATCCATCCGTCCCAGTGCGTTGGGGCGGGCCCGAGGGGAAGCGGGTCGATGCGGGCCGGCCCCCCGGAAAGGCTGGAGGCGTGGCCCCGGCCGGGACGGTCCAGCGGCGCGAATCGGGTGCTGCTCAGTGCGGACACGTCCTCCGCGACGAGACTGTCGGCCGCCCATACGGGAAAGAAGCGGCGCTCGGAGGCAGCGCGCTCCCACCGCCACTGTCGCACGTCGGTGCCGTAGCGACGCGTGAGCGAGTCGACGGCCGCGCGAAATGTTCGGCGCCGGCGCGGCCCCGCAAAGAAGACCGAATCGGTCGGGGTTGGGCGACGGCCAATCTCGCGTCGGTAGGCGCGCATCCACTCCGCAAAGACGACCGCCCCGATGCTGGCCGGATCGTAGACGGCGTCCCAGTTGCGCAGGTAGGAGCGGGCGTCGACGGTCGTGGAGTCGGGAGCGTTGAGCGACGCCAGGTCGGGAAGGAGGGTCGGAAGGAGGGCGGCCGCCCAGGCGCTCGAGTCGCTCGCGCTCCACTGGGCCGGAGCAACGGGGCCAGACCGGGCCTGCGCCCGGAGCACGTCGGCCTGGTGGGCGGCCCAGCCGGACCGACCGACGAGGATGGAGGCGGGCCCGCGGTCGACCACAGGCGGTTGGCCCTGGACCGACCACGCCCCCGTCGAGTCCACCCGGAGTCCCTCGCCCTCCACGAGATGGAAGTCCGGCGCGGCGGCGTCACGCTGCGCGTCCAGGTGGGCCGTGGCGAGCCACCGCGGTAGATCCGTGCGGGCGCGGAGGCCGGGCCACTCCAACACCCAGGCCGAGTCGGGGGAGATGGGGCCCACGCGGACCCGCGCCCCGTGCCGCTGAATCTCAACCAACTGCTCGCCGCCCCGGGCCGGCGCGATGCGCTCGTGGCGGGAGCGGGCCTCTGTGGAGTCAACCTCGATTGGGACGAGTGTGGCGTCGCTGTGGAGCAGATAGGTCCATCGACGCCCGTTCGTGCGGCCGGTCGGGAAGAGCGGAGCGCCCGGGAGGGAGGCCGCGACCGTGGGGGCGGCATCGGGGCGCCGAATGACGACCTCCTGCACCACCGGATTGGCCGTGGCCCCCAGCACGTGCTTGGCGAAGAGAACGGTCCGGGTCGTGTCGCCCGGTGCCCCCGCGGCCCACGCCACGCTGCGCGACCGCCCATGCAGGCGGAGCCAGCGTCGGAGCCGACGGTCGGCGGCCCGAAAGTCGGCCAGGCCGGAATCGGGGACGGCGGGTGCGGCCGTAGGGGCGGTGCCCGTCCAGGCCACCAGCCGTGCGAGGGCCAACGAGTGCCAGGGGGCCCAGCGCTTCGGGGCAAGGTCAAAGTGCAGAAAGGGCTCCCGCTGCTGCACGCGGTTGGACCGAAGGGCCGCGTTCAGCCCGCGGGCGTAGGCCTGAAGGCGCTCCCGGGTCGCGGTGCCGAGCCGCTCGTAGGCCCGGCGCGCGTGGTGCGCAAAGCCGAGCCGACGCGCATGTCGATCGACGGGCACGAGGCCGTCGCCGAACGCAGTGGAGAGCGTGCCGAGGGCCGTGTGACGCCACACCGTCAGCGTCCAGGCCCGCTTCATGCCGTGCACGTAGCCCAACGCCGTGAGCGCGTCGGTCGCGTGGGTGGCTTCGATCGTCGCGGTATGGCGATCCGTCCAGCCGACCGTCGTGGTGTCCCGGAGGTCCGCGATCGGATGCGCGGCCGGTGGGGGGGAGACCGGGCCGCCGAGGGCCCACCACAGGACGGCTCCGCCGACAGCGATGAGGACCCCCGCCAGCCCAAAGTAGAGGCGTCGAGACACGAGCTTGGGGGATGGGACGTGGAAACGAGCAGCGGGCCCTACGGCCGGGTGTCATCGAGCCACTGCACGAAGGCATCCAGGGACTTCGCGTTGAGGCACTGGTCGGGCGTGAGCCAGCCCTTCCGGCCCACGGCCACGCCCCACTTCACGTAGTCGAGCTCCGCGGTTGCGTGGGCGTCCGGATTGATCGAGATCAGGACCCCCTGATCGGTGGCGTGACGAACCCACCGCCAGTCGAGGTCGAGCCGGTGCGGGTTGGCGTTCAACTCCAACGCCACGTCGTGCTCGGCGCACGCCGCAATCACACGTTCGTGGTCGATCGGGTACCCCTCCCGGCCCAGGAGGAGGCGGCCCGTCGGGTGGCCCAGGATGCGGGTGTGCGGGCTTTCGACGGCGCGGACGAGGCGCTCGGTGGCTTCCTCCTCCGTCATGCTAAAGCCGGTGTGGACACTCCCCACCACGAAATCGAAGGCCTCGAGGACCTCCTGCTCGTAGTCGAGGGATCCGTCGCGGAGAATGTCGCTCTCGATGCCATGGAAAATGCGGAAGGGGGGCTCGTCGTCCGCAAGCTCGTCGTTGAGCCGGTCCACCGCGTCGCGTTGATCGCGGACCTCCTCGGGCGACAGGCCGTCGGCAATGCGGAGCGACTGGCTGTGGTCGCAGATGCCGAAGTACGAGTAGCCGCGGTCCCGCGCCGCTAGGGCCATCTCGCGCAGGGTGTGCGCCCCGTCGCTGTAGGTGGAGTGGTTGTGGAGGCAGCCGTCGAGGTCCTCCGTCGTGAGCAGCTCCGGCAGCGCATTGTCGGCCGCCGCCTGCACCTCCCCGTGTCCTTCGCGGAGGGCCGGCGGCACGACCGACAATCCGGCGGCCCGGTAGAGGGCCTCTTCGTCAGCGTGATCGGCGGGGGGGGCGGCGTGCTCGGTCACCGCAGTGCAGTGGTCGGCGGTGCCGGTGGTGCGCCACCAGGCCGTCCCGAACCGGTCCGGCGACGTAAGGTGTACCGCGACCGGCAGTCCCTCGTCGAGGCGGCCCGTCACCACCGAGTCCTCCCGGGTCGGGGCGTCGAGGTGCGCGTCGAGCCAGTCCACGACCGATGGGGCGGTGGCGGTAGACACGAGAACGTCGGCCCGCTCCATCGTTTCGGTGTGGCGCCGGAGGGCCCCGGCGGGCACGGCGCGGTCGACCGCGTCGAGGCCCCGGAGCGACTGGAGAAAGGAATGGGCTGCCGCCCAGGCGTCGGCGAGGCGCCACTGTGCTTCGTAGCGCCGGAGCTGGCGCACGTTCTCCAGAATGTTCTGCTGCGTCTTGGCGCCGAAGCCGTCGAGGGCTGTGATCCGGTCGGCCTCCGCGGCGTGCTCCAGCTCGTCGAGCGAGGCAATGTCGAGCTCCGTCCAGAGGCGGCGGGTTCGTTTCGTCCCGAGCCCGTTCACCTGCAGGACATCCAGGAGGCCGGGCGGGACGGCACTGAGCAACTCGTCCCGAAGGGCGAACGAGCCCCCATGAACAATGTCGCCGATGTGATCCGCCATGCCGTCTCCAATCCCGGACACCTCGACGAGGGTGTCCTCACGGAGCCGGTCGGCGGCAGGGGCGTCGAGGTCCTGCAGGGACCGGGCCGCCCGGGCGAAGGCCCGGGCCCGGTGCGGATTTCCGCCCGTGAGTTCGAGCAGGTCGGCCGTTTCCTGTAAAATCTGGGCAACCTCGTCGTTGCGCATAGACGTACGGGAGTCCAGGGAATCATGGCGGCGAGTGGGACACATCCGCAACATACCGGGCCGCCGAATTGATTCCAACGAGGGACGGAAAGCGGCACGCTACACGAACCGGTGAATTTGAGCAAAAGTCGTGGGCCCCGCGGTATTGTTGAAAGAGTGTTCACGGCAGTCAGGGGCGGAACGGAGAGGAACCCTGGACGGGCGGGTCCCTTGGGAATGGGGGCATTTCGAGAATCGCGCCCCAGCGTGTTGTGCACGGCCGTAAACGTTGCCTGAACGTGTTCTTCCCACTTCGTTCACGAAAAGCAGCCGCAAAAACCCGGGGTGCGCGTAAATTCGTCAATTTCGTCCTTTGACACCCTCTGCCGGGCTGTGTATACTAGGTAATTGTGAAGCAGAGCCTACGGATCTGCTTGCACGCATGCTGCTGTATTCGCTTGTGAGAGACTGATTCTACGGGCCTTCCCCCTGCTGGCGTGTAGCGTTCAGGGCCGCTCCGGCCGGTCCCATCAACCGGGCTTGTCCCAGTCTCGTACCCCTCACACCTGACTTTCATCCTCCAATAGACTCGACTGAGCACTAGCCACTTATGGTCATCCTGGATAAATTGTCGGTTCACCTTCTGCTTCTGCTGCCCCAACAGTCCGGCGGAAGCGGTGCCATCAATGCCCTCGTTGAACGCTTCAACGAGGGGGGCGAGTGGATGTGGCCCGTTCTCATTTGCCTCATCATTGGGCTTGCAATTTCGTTTGAGCGCATCATTTCGCTGAACCGTGCCGACATCAACACGCAGGCGTTTCTACAGCGTGTGAAGGAGGCCCTCGACGAGGGGGGGATCCCGGCGGCCGAGGAGGAGTGCGCCAGCACGCGTGGCCCCGTTGCGTCTGTCTTTCAGGCCGGGCTGCTCCGGGCCGACGAAGGCATCGACGCCGTAGAAGAGGCGGTCGTCTCCTACGGCTCCATCGAGATGAGCTTCCTCGAACGGGGACTCGTCTGGCTTTCGCTCTTCATTAGCGTCGCCCCGATGCTCGGCTTCCTCGGAACCGTTATCGGCATGATCGAGGCCTTTGACTCGATCGAGCAGGCCGGAGACATTTCCCCGCGGCTCGTGGCCGGCGGCATTAAGATTGCCCTCCTGACGACCGCCTTTGGGCTTATCGTGGCGGTCATCCTTCAATTCTTCTACAACTACGCCGTGTCGAAGATTGACCGGTTGGTGGCCGAAATGGAGGATGCATCCATCGAGTTGGTCGACGCGCTCGTGGCCCTGGAGCGGGGCGAGTCCGCCACGGCCGAGAAGTCAATTCCGGAAAGCGTTGGCGAACGAGAAGAGTAGGGATGCGGACGGCCCCCTGCGTGCCGCCGACCCCGCGGGCGCAGGGGCCTGGTTCCCGGGTCCCCTTCTCTCTTTTTCCAACGATAGACCGATAGTCCTTTTATGAGTCAAAATGCCATTCTCCCCATTGCCATCTGGGCCGCCATCGCCCTCGCCGGGCTCAGCCTGTTGGGCATGGGCATCTTCGGCCTCCGCAGCCTCGTGTACGGCAAGGTGCAGCCCCTTAGCATCGCCATCATCGCCATCCCCGGGGTGCTCATTGCCGTCCTCGGGGCCACGATGCAAACGTGGGTCCAGGCGGGCATATACACCCTCGTCGTCATGTTTGGCCTGGCTGCCTTGAGCCTCTTGTTAACGGGCCTGCGCAAACTCTTTATGATGTAGCCGCCCGGCCCCCGACAACGCACTGAACTGTCCACCGGTAGCGATCTCACAATTATGCCTGGACTGCTGGAGAAGCGGCGCAGCGACCGAGAAGAAGCGTCCATCCCGACCGCGGGAATGGCGGACATTGCCTTTCTGCTCCTCATTTTCTTTCTGGTGACCACGACCATTAACGTCGACACCGGAATCGGCATGACCCTGCCGCCGAAGCTGAAGCCGGAGCAGGAGCCCCCCCCGGTGAAGGAGCGCAACCTCATGAACGTGTTGGTGAACGCCTCCGGGGACGTGCTGGTCGACGAGGAGCGGGCTCGCGTGGCCGAAATCCGCGACCGCGTCAAGAAGCACGTGCTGAACTATGGAGAGGACCCGAGCCTGTCCGCGAGCCCGGACGACGCGGTGATCTCGATCAAGACCGACGCGGCGACGCCCTACAACACGTATATCGAGGTTCTCGATGAGGTGTGGATGGCGTACCGCGAGATCTGGGACCAAATTGCCCGGACCAACCGGCTTCCGGGCCCCGATGGCGGGTCGGCCGGGCTCGACCAGACCTATTCGAGCTACCGGGAGTATTACAACCAGCTCGGCCCGGACGAGGACAATCAGATTCGGGACACCTTCGGCGCTCAGATCTCGATTGCCGAGCCCGACACCGGTGAGTAGGGGCTTCGCCTCCCGGACAGGAGCGTCCGACCCATCCGTTTTTGTTCACTGATACCTCCTTCTCATGGCGTCGCAGAAGTTTCAACGGGGAAGCTCGAGCACGGAGCCGGAGTTTACGACCGCTTCGCTCCCGGACATCGTCTTCATGCTGCTGATCTTCTTCATGGTAGCAACGGTGCTCCGAGAGACGGACATCAAGGTCCGGACCCAGCTCCCACAGGCGGAAGCCTTGACGAAAATCGACCAGAAGCGGCTCATCTCGAAGGTGCACATTGGCCCTCTCAAGCGGGGCGAGAATCAGGGCGACACCGCGATCCAGATCGATGACGCCTTGATCGAGAACCGACGCACCATCCGCCAGATCATGTACAACAAGTTGCAGGAGCAGCCGCAGCTGATTGTGTCTCTCAAGGTCGACCAGGAGTCCGAGATGCAGATCGTCAACGAGGTGCAGCAGGAGCTCCGAGAGGCGAATGCGCTCCGCATCAACTACTCGTCCAACCGCGAGGGCCCCCCTCCGTCCTGATGAGTTGCGCCCTCGCCCCAAAAAAGCTCTGCTTCCCGGCAGGGCTTTTTTGTTTGGCCCGGCGTGTCTTTCGCGGCCCTGCGTCGAGGAACGGCGGGCCGGCAAATTGCAGTTCCGCTTTTCTCACTGATTCCGAACCACATCCCCATCTATGGCTCATCAACTCACCCTGCTTCCCGGCGACGGCATCGGCCCCGAAGTTACCGAGGCGACCCTCCAAGTCATTGAGGCCGCCGGCGTAGACATCGACTGGGACCGCCACCGCGTGATTGGAGCGAATGCGGTCGAACGAGGGCGCCCCGCGTTGCCGTCGGACATCGTCGACTCCATCCAAGAACGCGGGACGGCCCTCAAGGGGCCCGTGACGACGCCGGTGGGACAAGGGTTTACGAGTGTCAACGTGCAGCTCCGTCAGCGCCTGGACCTGTACTCGAACGTCCGGCCCGCCACGAGCCTGGAGGGGCTGGACACGCCCTTCGACGACGTCGACCTGATCATCTTCCGCGAAAATACGGAGGGGCTCTACTCCGGCATCGAGTACTACGACGAACGGCTCGACATTGCGGACTCGATTGCCCGGGTGACCAAGCGGGGGGCCGAGCGCATCATCCGCTTCTGCTTCGAGTACGCGCAGGCCCACGGCCGTGAGCACGTCACGCTCGCCCACAAGGCCAATATTCTCAAGAAAACGTCGGGGCTCTTCCTGGACATTGGCCGCGATTTGGCGGCGGAGTATCCGGACATTGAGTTTGAGGACAGCATCATCGACAATCTGTGCATGCAGCTCGTCACCAACCCGGAGAACTACGACTGCATCGTGTCGACGAACCTCTTCGGCGACATCCTAAGTGACTTGACGGCCGGGCTCGTCGGGGGGCTGGGGGTGACGCCCGGGGCCAACATCGGGGACGAGCTGGCGGTCTTTGAGGCGGTTCACGGGAGCGCGCCGGACATTGCGGGCCAGAACGTGGCGAACCCCACGGCGATGACCCGGACGGCCGCGATGATGCTCCAGCACATTGGCGAGGACGAGGCGGCCGCGGCGATCGAACAGTCCCTCTTTGCCATGTACCGGGACGGCGACACGCTGACGCAGGACGTGGGGGGGGACGCCTCGACGTCCGAGTTCGCCGACGCCCTCTCGGACCGAGTGGCGAGCAAAGTTGAAGCGTAACTGATTGCCCGACCTGACCGCCATGATCCAACGCATCCAAACCGTCTACCTGCTCCTCGGCGCCCTCGCACTGGCGGCCACGGGCCTCTTCGAGGTCCCCTGGAGCGACCCCGCCGCGCAGCGGTACGCCTGGTTCGTCCCGTCGGTCGCTGGGCTGGTCGTGGGGACCGCCGCGACCGCACTCGGCGCCATTTTTCTCTACGAGCGGCGCAAGACGCAGCGAACGGTCGTGTACGGGCTTCAGGTGCTCACCATCGTGCTCGCGGGGGTACTGTACGGCGGGCTATATACGACCGGCACCCTCACCTTCACCGATCCGACGGGGATTCTGTGGAGCCGTACGATCGTGCTGCTGCTTCCCATGGTCGCGTACGTCCTGTTTCGGCTGGCGCGCCGGGGCATCGAAAGCGACATCGAGCTCGTGGAGTCGATGGACCGGATCCGGTAGCCGCGGCACTGGCCCGCTCCCCTCATGTCCGACTGGCCCCGCCGGATCTACGTCGTCCTGAGCCTCGGCGTCCTCAGCTTCGCCTTTGCGCCCATTCTGGTGCGCTGGGCGGGGGACGTGCCGGGCCTCGCGATTGCGGTGTGGCGGACCGTGACGGCGGCGGCCGTGCTGATTCCGGTCGCGGCGGCCCGCACCGCACCGGAGCTCCGGCGGTTGACGCGTCGAGACGTCATGCTGACGGGCGCGGCCGGCGTCTTTCTGGGGCTGCACTTCATTGCGTGGATTGAGTCGCTGTACCACACGACGGTGGCCAGCGCTTCGGTGCTGGTGACGACGAGCCCGATCATCCTGGCCGCCCTGGGCTACCTGTTTCTGGGGGAGCGACTGCGCCGCGGAACCGTCCTTGCCATTGGAATTGCGGTCGGCGGGGCGGGGCTGATCGGGTGGGCCGACGCGGGGACGGTGGCCCTGGGACAGGGGGCGCTCCTGGGGAACGCGCTGGCGTTGAGCGGGGCGCTTCTGGTGAGCGTGTATCTGCTCATTGGGCGGGTCGTCCGGCAGAAGGTGTCCTGGCTGGCGTACGTGACGCCCCTCTACGCGGTGGCGGCGCTGACGGCCCTGGCGGCCGCCGTCCTGCGGGGCGTGCCGCTGACGGGCTACTCCTGGTCCTTCTACGCGGTTTGTGCCGGGCTTGCCCTGGGGCCGCAGGTGCTGGGGCACGGGTCCTTCAATTACGCCCTTCAGCGCGTGCCGGCCGCCCTCGTGGGCATGCTGGCGCTCCTGGAGCCGGTGGGGGCGTCGCTCCTCGCGTACGGCCTGTTCGGGGAGGTGCCGCCGCCCGCCTCCATCGTGGGGATGGTGGTGGTCCTGGCCGCGGTGGCGGTCGTCGTCTGGCGGCGCGAGGCGCGGCCCGAGGGGGCCGCCGACCCGGCCCCCTCAGGGGCGGTCGTCCGGGAGGACGAAGCGTGACCGCGGGAGGTCAGCGAAGGTGCGGCGGCCGCGGAGAAAATAATCGGCGGGCACGAGGCCGCGGTAGAACGGCAACACCGCCGGGTCGGCGGGGGCGGGCCGCGTGTCGTGGTAGTGCCGGCGCATGCGGAAGGCGTCCCGGTAGGCCCGGAGGATGGCCGTGGCCTCCCGCCCTCGTCCCTGTGCGAGCACGCGCCCGAGGGCCGCTACGTCACAGGCCACCCGGAGCGGCAGGGTCTGGCGCCAGGCCGAGGGCGGGAGGTTCTTGTAGAGCATGAGCAGGCTGTTCCGGTAGTTGTAGTAGGTCTTCCGGGGGGACGACTGTGGAAGCGACGCGCCCCCGATGTGGTACACCGTGCTCTCCGGGGCCACGCGGACCCGGTAGCCGTGACGCCAGAGCCGCCAGCAGAGGTCGATCTCCTCCATGTGCATCTCGAACCGCTCGTCGAGGGGGCCGACCTCGTCCAGGGCCGAGCGACGGAGCAGGAGGGCCGCCCCGGTGGCCCAGAAGACGTCGCGCGGATCGTCGTACTGCCCCCGGTCGCGTTCCATGGTCTCGAAGAGGCGCCCCCGGGTGAAGGGGTAGCCCGCGCGGTCCAGGAAGCCGCCGGCGCCCCCGGCGTACTCGAACCGGCCGCGGTCGTCGTACTGAAGCAGCTTGGGCTGCACGGCGGCGACATCGGGCCGCCCGGCGGCTGCTTCCACGAGCGGGTGCAGCCAGCCGGGGGGGACTTCCACGTCATTGTTCAGCAGCACCACAAACCGGCCGGAGGCGTGGGGCAGGGCGGCGTTGTTGCCGCGGCAGAAGAGCCAGTTGCCGGGGTGGCGGACGATTTTGACCTCCGGATGTTCGCGGGCGACCCAGGCCGCGGTGCCGTCCGTGGAGGCGTTGTCGGCCAGGATAATTTCGAAGTTCGGGTAGTCGGTGGCCACCACGGAGGGGAGACACGTCTGCACCAGCTCCTTCGCGTTCCAGGTGACGATGATGATGGACACCGGCGGGGCGGACATGAGAGAACCGGCCTGCGGCCGAACCGCGTGGGGAAGAGAACGAACGCTGCGCCCGGGCAAACATAATAGCTGATCGCGGAAAATGGAATTTGACTTGAGCCCCCCTTGTTGATGGCCGACCTGACGTCGCATTCGGTTGAGGAGGCGCGCCGTGCGATGCAGCGCGGGTGGGGGCACGAGTCGTTCCGGCCCGGCCAGGAGGCGGTGCTGGAGCCGCTCCTGGAAGGCCGCAACGTACTGGGCGTGATGCCGACGGGGGGCGGGAAGTCGCTGTGCTACCAGCTCCCCGCCGTTCTCGGCGATGGCTTCGTACTGGTCGTCTCGCCGCTCATCGCGCTGATGCAGGACCAAGTGGAGGCGCTTCAGGCCCAGGGCATCGCCGCCACGTTCATCAACAGCACCCTCCCCGGCTACGAGGTGGAACAGCGCTGGACGAATGCGGAGCACGGGCAGTACGATCTTGTCTACATGGCCCCCGAGCGCTTCGCGACGGAGGTTTTTCAGGCCCGGGCGGAGCGCCTGGACGTGTCGCTCATGGCGGTTGACGAGGCCCACTGCGCGAGCGAATGGGGCCATCACTTCCGGCCCGACTATCTCCAGATCCCCGACGCCCGGGCGCAACTGGGAACGCCCCCCACCGTGGCCCTCACCGCCACGGCCACCCCGGCGGTGCGTGAAGACATTCTCGAACTGCTGGAGCTGCCGGACGCCGTCGAGGTGGTGCGGGGGTTCGACCGCCCCAACATCACGTGGTCCGTCTTCCGCACCGACAAGAAGTGGGAGCGCCTCCGTGCGGTCGTCGACGCGGTGCCGGGGACGGGCATCGTCTACGTCCCCACGCGCCGGGACGCGGCCCGGTGGCGGAAGCGGCTCGATGCGCACGGCGTGTCCGTGGCGGCGTACCACGGCGGCCTGGATTCCGAGGCCCGCGAGCACCGCCAGCAGGCCTGGGTCGACGACGACGTGCGGGTCATGGTGGCGACCAACGCCTTTGGGATGGGCATCGACAAGCCCGACGTGCGCTTCGTGGTGCACATGGCCCCCCCCTCGTCGCTGGAGAGCTACTACCAGGAGGCGGGCCGGGCCGGGCGTGACGGAAAGCAGGCCCACGCGGTGCTCCTGTACCAGCCCACCGACGCCGACACGCAGGCGGCCCTGATCGAATCCTCACACCCCACGGCCGAAGAGGTGCGGGCGGTCTACGACGCGGTCTGCAGCGTGGGACAGATACCGGTGGGGAGCGAGCCGGACGGGCCGCTCGCCGTCCGTCTCGACGCCGTCCTGAAAACGACGGGCTTTTCGCGGACGAAGGTGCGAACCGCCGTCGACCTGATCGACCGGCAGGGGGCGTGGACGCTTCTGCCGCGCCGCAAACACTTCGGCCTCCTGCGGTTTTCGGCGTCGGCCCGGGAGGTTCGCGAATACGCCGACACGGTCGGCAACCGGGCGCTGGCCGCGTTCGTGCGGACCCTATTGCGGGCCGTCCACGCCGACGCGTTTCGGGGGTGGTGGCCCCTCGACCTGCGGGCCGTCGGGCGCCGGGCGGACCTGTCCCGAGACCGCCTCCGGGCCGGGCTGCGCTACCTGGAAGAGCAGGGGGTGCTCCGTTGGAAACCGCCGGGGGCGGCCCTGCAGGTGGAGCTTGCCCACCCCCGCGCCTCGAAACTGCCCGTGGACGACCAGGCCGTCCAGAGTGCCCGGCGGCGGGCCGAAACGCGGCTCCAATACATGCTCCGGTACACGCGATCGGTGGCGTGTCGGCGGTGGGCCCTGCTCACCTACTTCGGGGAGGAGGCCGACGAGCAGTGCGACGCGTGCGACGTGTGCCTCGGCCGGCATCAGCCCGCGGCCATTACCCCCGATGACGAGCCGGTCCTTCGCCGCATCCTGGAGCAGGTGGCCGCGTCGACCCCGCGCGACGAGTGGTTCGACGACCCGCCGGCACCGCCCCGGCGCATCGACGAGCTCGTGGAGTGGCTCGTCGAGGAGGACTACCTGGCCGTGGAGGATCCCCTCGACGGATCGGTGCGCCTTACGGAGCGGGCAGAAAACTGGCTCTGAGGCGGGGCGCGGGGCTACGGAGCGTCGGAGGCCTTTCGAGAACGGTCCTCAAGAGAGTCCGGGATGCTCCGCGAATCAGGCCTGCGTCGGTCCGGGCGCCGCAGGGCCTGGAGGGTATCGATCACGGTCTGGTACATCGTCTCGAGGCGATCCGGACGACGGGTGTAGTGCCGCAGGGTGGCCTCGAATTCGGACGGCTCCACGTCGTACCGCGCGAGAATCGAGTCTCGAAGGCCCGGAGGCGTCGCCACGTCCCGGGATTGGCGGGAGGAGGCCATGTGTAGCTCCGTCAGCACGCGCGTGAACGTGGTGTCCGGAAGCGGCGTGTCGCCGGCCGAGAACCCCGAGCATCCCACCATCAATCCGAGACCGATGGCGGCCCCGACCATGCCCCACCGACGAGGGGAGACCGAGCGGAGAAGAGAGGAGACCGTGGGCATTACTTTGCGGCGGTCGGCGACGCATCCGGCGAGCGGCTCCCCTCCGCGGTGCGGAAGGTGCGGGCCATGACCTCCATCTGCCGGAGGAGGTCGATCTTGTCGTTGTCGGGGGCAAAGATCGACCCGTCCAGCATGTACACCCGATCCGTAGCCTGGTCGTAGAACGTGTAGTTTACGAACGGACCGCCGCCCCCGACGGGGCGAAGCTCATTGCCCCCACCGAGCGGGGCGACCATGTACCAGAGGCCCCGCGAGTCGTACGCGTACCGGTCCAGGAACGAGCGCTGTTCGGTCTTGAGGGGGCGCCGGTAGTCGATCTTTGCGAACCCCCGGACGTTGCCCCGTAGGTGGCGACGCGTGAGCGAGTCGCGGGTGTTGTAGATCCACTCGGGGGTGATCTGGTCGGGACTGACGTCCTCGACGTAGTAGACGAAGAATTCGCGTCGCGTCTGGGCGAGAAGACGCCGCAGCCAGACGAACCCTTCCGATCCGGTCGTGGTGTCGACGGCAATCTGAAAGTCCGACTGCATGTTCACGGCAAAGCCGTGGCGCTGCATGAGGGTGTCCTCGAGCGCCGACCGGCGATCGTCCTCGTACATGTTCCGGTCCATGCGTTGGAGCGTCGCCTCCGTGAACGTGTCCCGGATCTGCGTCCCCTGGCTCTGGAACGTCTCGGCGAGCGCGTCCGGGCTGGCCGCCGCGACGTAGTAGATGCGCTGGCTGCGGCGCCACAAGTTCGGCTTGGGGACCACGGCGGTCTGGCCGTCCAGGATGGCCTGCTCCGCCTCGTCCGAAAGACGCCGCCGCAGAAATGACGTTTCGTTCGTCGAGTCGCTGAGGGGCGCCGCGATGATGACGTTTTTCAGGTCCTGGACGCGCTCGTACGTGCGCTCGTCCGTCAACTCCAGGTGGCGCAGCTGAAAGGAGCGCTCCGACACCGGAAGGGTCTCGACCCAGGGCGTGACGTTTGCGCGCAGCGCCTCGCCGCTGGGGCCCGTCCAGTGGGAGCTGTCCATGACGACGGTGATCTCGCCGATGGGCCCCACGGCACGGGGGCGGTAGTCGCCCTCACATCCGGACAAGAGGAGCAGACCGGCGAGTAGCGTCCCGAGCAGGAGGACGTCGGGGACGACAAGAGTGCGGCGCATGGGAGGGAAGATGGAGAAGTGAAGTGGAACGCACCCCCTCACACGACCAAGCGCAACGATTGCTCCGGAGCAATTCCGTTCCCGACGCGCGTTTTGAGGCGACGACCGAGCGCGCCGCCCGGCCTCATGCCGGGTTGGGTTGAGGGGTAGGGACCGGCGTCCCCGATTTGAGGTGGCGGGCAAACCCCTCCACCGTATCGAGGCGGTCCGTCGTCGACCGCTCCGGGTCCTCCCAAAGGGCCTCAACGCGGTTGATGAGGGCGGAGCCGACAATGAAGCCGTCGGTGTGCCGGCTCAGCTCCATTGCGTCGTCGTGGGTCTTGATGCCGAAGCCGACGAGGAGGGGGTTTTGTGCCACAAAATCTCGGGCGTGCATCAGATACTCGTCTACGCTCGGCGTCTCGGCCAGGTCGCTGCCCGTGAGGCCGGTTACGCTCACGGCGTAGACGAAGCCCGTGGCCCGCTCGTCGACGACCCGAATCCGTTCGTCGGAGGTGTTGGGGGCGATCAGGAAGACCAGCTCCAGGCCGTGGGCGGCGGCCGCGTCGCAGAGCGCGTCGCTCTCCTGCGGGGGCAGGTCCGGCAGGATGAGGCCGTCGACGCCGGCCTCCGCCGCGTCCCGGCAGAAGGCATCGACCCCGTACTTGAACACCGGGTTGACGTAGCCCATCAACAGGAGGGGCGTGTCGCTGTCCTCCCGAAACGCCTCGACGGTCCGGAGGGTGTCGGGCAGTGTGACCCCGTGGGAGAGGGCCCGGGCGCTGGCCCGCTGGATGGGACGCCCTTCGGCCAGTGGATCGCTGAAGGGCATGCCCAGCTCGATGAAGTCGGCCCCCCCGCGATCGATCGCGTGGAGCAGGGGGACGGTCGCGTCGGGATTCGGGAACCCGTCCGTGAGGAAGAGCCCCATGGCCTTTTCGTCGGGGCCGAGGGCATCGAACGTCTCGTCGAGTCGGGACATGGCAGTAGGGAAGAGGCAGAAGAAGGGGCAAGGGGCGCCGGGGGCTCGTCCTTACCGGTGTGCGGCGATGGTCTGCATGTCCTTGTCGCCCCGGCCGGAGCAGTTAAAGACGAGGACGGCGTCGTCCCCGCGCTCCTCGGCCAGGGTGCGCGCCAGCTCGGGCAGGAGGGCGACGGCGTGCGCCGTTTCGAGCGCCGGGATGATGCCTTCCGTTTGGGAGAGAAGCTCCACCCCGTCCAGGGCCTCGTCGTCGGTCACCGGGTGGTACGAGACGCGTCCCTCGTCGCGCAGGTGGGCGTGCTCGGGCCCCACGCCGGGGTAGTCGAGGCCGGCGGAGAGCGAGTGGGCGAGGCTCACCTGACCGGCGTCGTCCTGCAGGAGGTAGCTCATCGCCCCGTGCAGGACGCCCGGCGACCCCTCGGCAAGGGTGGCCGCGTGGTCGCCGTCGAGGCCGCCGCCCGCCGCCTCCGTCCCGTGCAGTTGCACCTCGGGGTCGTCGAGGAACGGATGGAAGATGCCGATGGCGTTGGAGCCGCCCCCCACGCAGGCCGCGATGGCGTCCGGCGTCTCCCGGCCGGTCTCCTCACGGAGCTGGCGACGCGTCTCGGTGCCGATCACCCGGTGAAAGTTGCGCACCATCATGGGATAGGGGTGCGGGCCCACGACGGAGCCGATGATGTAGAACGTGTCGTCCGGGTTGGACACCCAGTCCCGAATGGCCTCGTTGGTGGCCTCCTTCAGGGTTTGGCTGCCCGAGGTCGCCGCCCGAACCTCCGCGCCCAGCAGCTCCATGCGCTCCACGTTGAGGCGCTGGCGTTCCATGTCCTCCGCCCCCATGTAAATCACGCAGTCGACGCCGAACTTGGCGCAGACCGTGGCGGTGGCCACCCCGTGCTGCCCGGCCCCGGTTTCGGCAATGATGCGCTCCTTGCCCATGCGCGTCGCCAGCAGGATCTGGCCGAGCGTGTTGTTAATTTTGTGGGCCCCGGTGTGGCAAAGGTCTTCCCGCTTCGCGTAGATGCGGGCCCCGCCGATCCGTTCGGTCAGGCGGTCGCAGTAGGAGAGGGGGGTGGGCCGCCCGGCGTATTCACGGAGGAGGGCGCGGAGGTCGGCCTGGAAGTCCGGGTCGTCCTTATACGTGTCGTAGGCGGCCTTCAGCTCCTCCAGTACAGGGGTAAGGGTCTCCGGCACGAACGCTCCCCCGTACGAGCCGAAGTGGCCATCGGTATCGGGGAGGGTGTCCGCACGAGACGTGGTAGCGGGAGAGGACATGGCGGGCAACTCTTGCAGAGTGAATAGCGGTCGGGAATACCGGTACTCTCTTACGCGACACTCGCGTTGCGGTCCGGGTCAGGGGTCATGCGTTTCGGCTTCTTCCAACTCGGCCGCCGCGGCCTGAAACGCATCCATGAACGCGTCGATCTTCTCGAAGCTCTTCTGTCCGGGGGCGGACTCCAGGCTGCTGGACAAATCGACGGCGAACGGGCGCATCGTTTCGAGCGCCCGGGCCACGTTGTCGGCGTTCAGCCCACCGGCCAGGAAGACCGGATAGTCCTCCGCCAGCTCGCGGGCGAGGCGCCAGTTGAACGACTCGCCGGTGCCGCCCCACACGCTCGAGTCGTGGGTGTCCAGCAGAAAATACTCGACCCCGTCTTCGTAGCGTTCGAAGAGGGTCCGGAGCTGGTTCGGGGCCGCGTCGTGCCGCACGTGAATCGCCTTGATCACGGGGCAGTCGACGCGCTCCACGACGTGGGCGGGCTCCTGCCCGTGGAGCTGGGCAAGCTCGAAGCCGGCGGTGTCCACGGCCTCGTTGATCGTGTCGGCGCCGTCGTTCACGAACACCCCAACCGGGGCCGGCCCGTGCACCCATTCGATAATGTCGCTGGCGAGGGCCGGAGGGGCGTAGCGGGCGCTCTCCTCGTGTTGGACGAAGCCGAGGTAGTCGGCCCCGGCGCCCGCCAGGTAGCGTGCGTCTTCGAGTTCTGTGATGCCGCAAACTTTGAGCTCAACTCCCATGGGGCATTGCTCTGTGACTAGGGAAAGCGGATGGAGGGATAGCCGTCGCGGGGCCGGCGCCCAGTGGCCGTTAGCCGGCCTGCTGAGCGGCGATCTTCTTGCCCTCGGCGCGCAGCCGAGAGAGCGCCTCGCCGGGATGCTCCGCACGCATCAGGTGCTCGCCGATCAGGACGCCGTTGACGCCGGCCTTGCGGAGGCGGACGAGCGTCTCGGGGTCGCTCAACCCGCTTTCGGCCACGCGCCCGACCCCCTTCGGGGTTTGGTCGAAGATGCGGAGCGAGTTGTCGAGGTCGACCTCGAAGGTGTGGAGGTCTCGGTTGTTCACCCCGAGGACGCTCACCTGCTCCCAATCGATCTTGTCGAGGTCCTCCTCCTCGTACACCTCCACGAGGCAGGAGAGCCCGAGCTCGGTGGCGGCGGCGTGCAGCTCGGCGAGCTGGCCGGGGTCGAGGGCCGTCGCGATGAGCAGGACCGCGTCGGCCCCCACCGCCCGCGCCTCCACCAGCTGGTACGGGTCGATGATAAAGTCTTTTCGCAGCAGCGGCGTCTCGGGCACGTGGGCACGGATCCAGGCCATGTGCTCCAGGGCCCCCTCAAAGTGGAGCGGCTCCGTAAGCACACTGATCGCGGCGGCGTCGTGCTCGGCGTACTGCTGAGCGATGGCGGCGGGATCGAACGGGTCCCGGATGACGCCCTTGGAGGGAGACGCCTTTTTGACCTCCGCGATGAACGAGAGGCCCCGCTCTTTCAGGGCCTCCGCGAGGGAGAGGGGCTCCCGCTCGTCGTAGAACGGACGCTCCTTGAGCTCCGAGGTCGGGGTTTCTTGTTTCCGCTGCTCCACGAGCTCGCGGGTGTCGTCGATAATGTCGTCCAGGATGCTCACGGTGAGTGGGGGCGGTGTTGGGAAGGACGCGGTGCGTGCCGTCGCGGGCCGTCCGGCGCCTTACTCGGACTTGGCCTCCTTCGACACGCTTGCGAGGGTGTTGAGGGCGTCGAGCGCGGCGCCCGAGTCGATGCTCTCCGCGGCGGCCTCCAGGCAGGCGTCGAGGTCGGCGTACTGGTCGCTGACGTGGAGCGCATAGGCGGCGTTCAACAGCGCGACGTCGCGGCGGGGGCCTTGGTCCTCCCCGGACAGGATGTTGCGGAGGATGGAGGCGTTTTGCTGAGCGGTACCGCCTTCGAGGGTGGATATGGAGGCCCGATCCAGGTCGTGGCGCTCCGGGCCCACCTCGTGACTCCGTGGGACCGGGTTCTGGTCGGAGGCGTCGTACTCGAAGAGCGTGGTGGAGGCGGAAATGCTGACCTCGTCCAGCCCGTCGTCGGCGTGGAGTGTGATGACGTGGTCGGCGTCGAGCTCGGCGAGGATGCGCACCATCGTCTGGGCCGTGCTCGTGTCGAAGGCGCCCACGATCTGTCGGGTGACGCCGGCCGGGTTGCAGAGGGGGCCGAGGATGTTGAAGAAGGTCCGGACCCCGAGCGCCTTGCGCACCGGCATCACGTGCCGCATGGCGGGGTGGAAGAAGGGGGCGAACAGGAACGCGATGCCGGCCTCGTGGAGGCAGTGCTCCACGCCCTCCTTTTCGAGGTCGATCTGTACGCCCAGGGCCTCCAGGACGTCGGCGGAGCCGGACTGGGACGAGACCGAGCGGTTGCCGTGCTTGGCCACGGTCGCCCCGGCGCCCGCCGCAATGAAGGAGGCGGTGGTGGAGATGTTGAAGGTGCTGGCCCCGTCGCCCCCGGTGCCGCAAAGGTCGATGGTCTGGGGGTCGTCGGTCTCCACCGAGACGGCAAACTCCCGCATGGTTTTCGTGAACCCGACCAGCTCGTCCAGCGTCTCGCCCCGGGTGCGCAGGCCCATCAACAGGGCGGCGATGTGCTCGTCCCGCGCAGAGCCGCTCATCATCGTGGCCATGGCCTCCTCGGCCTCCGGGCGGGAGAGCGGATCGCCGTCGGCGATGGTTTGAAGCAGGGTGTTCACAGGCAGAAGGGGATTTCGAGAAAGACGTGGAAGGACTGGGATGGATTAGGATGTGGGGGCGGGGGACCGCTCGTCCAGTGCGATCGAGAGCCAGTTGGCAATGATCGTCGGCCCGGCCCGCGTCATCACGCTTTCCGGGTGGAATTGGATGCCGTACAGCGGATGGGTGCGGTGGCGGAGGGCCATGATCGTGTCGTGCTCCTCCGTCGTGGCCGTCACCTCCAGGTCCTCGTGGGGGAAGGTGTCCGGGTCGATGACGAGGGAGTGGTACCGGGTTGCGTCAAACGACGGGTCGACGTCTTCAAAGAGCGGGGTGCCCTCGTGGAGGACCGGGCTCGTCTTGCCGTGCATCAGCTCGTCGGCCTGGGTGACGGACCCGCCGTAGACCTCCCCGATGGCCTGGTGCCCGAGGCAGACGCCCAGGATGGGGGTCGTCGCGCCGAGCTCCCGGATGACCGGCTCCGTGATGCCGGCCTCCGACGGATGCCCCGGGCCCGGCGAAATCAGAATGCCGTCCGGGTCGCGGGCTGCCACGTCCGCGACCGTAAGGTCGTCGTTGCGGACCACTTCTAGGTCGTCCGTCTCGCGGCCCGCAAGGTGGACGAGGTTGTAGGTGAACGAGTCGTAGTTGTCTATGACCAGAATCATGGGTGGGGCGGAATGGGGAGCGGGGAGTCAGACGGGTCTTCGTGGAGCCGGAGGGCAGAGGC
>ERZ1034573.8-NODE-8-length-56969-cov-13.250747_pt1 | contig 56969 bp, 66 predicted proteins | sample MGYA00520641_ERZ1034573 | MGnify/ENA primary metagenome ERZ1034573 (study PRJEB33760, sample SAMEA4777724) | hypersaline lake metagenome | biome: hypersaline environment; feature: brines | place: Spain | collected 2014-08 | depth 0 m ...
CTATACGGCCTGAGGATCCATCGACTGAGACCTCTGCTTCTGATTCTCCTCTAACAAATTCGAATTCGTAGAGGCCTTCAGATCTCTCTGAGTCTTCCAAATTCCATTCCGTGCCTCCGAGCTCATCACGGGCGATTTCCAGCGCTTCATCCTCGCTCAAATTGTAGGATTCGTCACCGTCTTCTTCCTGTTCAAAGCTTCGGTCCGCTTCGACTTCTTCCTGGCTGCTTTCCGGGAGGCCTCTCATCACAAAGTTGTAACTGAGGACGTCCTCTCCAAGATTACTTGTCTCTGCATCTGTTTCCAGATCAGTTCCAAGCTCCTGCGCAGCCGCTCCTGAAGTCAAGAGCAGCAAAGCTGTAAATAAAACTAGCTGTGGTTTTACCATAACACAGGATGGGGTCTTCTCGGGTATAAAATTACTGTAAAAAATTAATAGGAAAATTTAGGCGCTGCGCGCCAGAATCTCGACCTCATAACCTTCTGGATCCTTCACGAAACCGTAGTTTCCGGGACACTCCTCGGGCGGACGGTAGTCTTCTCCGCCAGCCTCGACAGCTTTATCGTAGGCCTCCTGAAGTTCTTGGTCTTTATAGGTGTGGATTGCGATATGGCCGAATCCCTCTCCTTTCTCATACCTTTCGTCCTCTCCATGGTTGTAAGTTAATTCGATTTCGGCAGTCTGATCATCTGATCTCAAGAAGTACAGTGTGAAGGTTTCCATCTCCTTCTTTTCTCTAAGTTCGAAGCCGAAGGCATCTCTGTAGAATTCGATCATTTCTTCAGGAGATCCGGTTCTCAGCATTGTGTGCGCTAGTTTCATAGATGATAATAGAAGAAGAGGAGATAAAAAATATGGTTTACTGGGTTGGGATGTACTGTGAAAGCTCTAGGGCTAGTTCGTATATTGGCATTGACTGGATCCATACCGTTCCTGGGCCTTCAGCGGTAGTGATGAATAGTCCTTCTCCTCCGAAAAGACTGTTTTTGAGGCCTCCAACTTTTTCTGCCGAGACATGTACTTTCTGTTCGAATGCGACTAGGCATCCTGTATCTATTTTTAGTTTCTGTCCTTCTTTGAGATCGTATTTCTGTACTTCTCCTCCTGAGGCTATAAAGGCATTTTCAGGGCCTGTTAATCTGGTGTATTTGAATCCGTGTCCGCTCAGGAATCCTGCTGCCAGATCTGTGTTGTAGCCCGTATCAATGTTTCCGTTAACCGTGCATATTACGGCGTCTTGCTGGGTCAGTATTGAATCTCCGTCTTCCAGAGTCAACGGAACTATTGATCCTGGAGCGGTCGGAGAGAAATGTACCTGTCCCTGTCTCTCGGCGTGGAACTCCGTCAGGAAAAACGATTCTCCTGAGAAAGATCTCTTGACCGATGACATCAGGCCTCCTTCTGCTTTTGTATCCATATTTACTGTGTCGTCCATGTAAACCATGCTTCCGGGTTCGGATAGGATAGATTCGTCTGCTTCAAGCTCTATATTTAGAATTGGAGTGGTATCTCCCTCGATACTGTACTTCATGAATATTTTTGTGTTGGGCTAGTTCAAAAATCTAATTATACAGTTCTCTAATCTATTTCAGCAAATCTGGCTCTGTTCTTTCGGAAGCTATATTCTCAATCTCCTTCCTGTAGCTGACTGAGATGGTGCTTATAACTATCACTGAGACTGTCGCAACCACAAATAATACTGTGTTGGCCTCCGCTATAGAGTATCCGGTGGTTGTCAGCATCAGTATTCCGGGAAGTCTTCCAATTGAGGCGATGAACGCCAGCTTCTTCCAGTTAAGATTTGTGAGGCCTGCTATGAAACAGAGTGCATCGTCCGGGAAGCCAGGGAGGACGAACAGTATGATGAATGGCAGGTAACCGGTCTTCTGCGTGAGTTCATCGAACTTGTTCATGTTTTCATCCGATACAAATCTCTCGACCAGAGGCCTCCCGTACCTGTCCGAGAGATAGATTGCGAGGACTGAGCCTATCGTCGCTCCGATCAGAGAAATGAATGCGCCCAGAAAAGGCCCGTAAAGCGTTCCTGAAGCGATGGCGGTTACAGGAGGTATCGGCGCTAGTATAACCTGGGCGATCTGTCCTGCTATTATTCCTGCGGGGCCGTAAGGTCCGAGTATTTCTGCTACTCTTTCAGGCCTTAGGAACTCTGTGAAGGATGAAAACTCCATCTTGGAGATTAAGTATGCGAGGCCTAGAATAATGGCGCCTGAAAAGTACTGGAGTTTTCTCTTCACGGAAATCTTTTCTCTCTGGCTGCTTTTTAATCAGGTGTCCTGTGGCAGGATGTTTACTGATTCGGTGTGTTTGCTTCCCTCTAACTGGTTGTAGAAGTCTATGATCTTTTCCGCAGATCCATTTGTATGAAAGACTTCCAGACATTTTTCCTCGCTCAACTTGCTGTGAAGCTGGGTCGTCACAATGTTATCAAAATCATGGGATATCTCGGAGATTCCTTGCTCATGCTGATGTGGATGCCTCACGACTATCACTGCGGACATCTTCCCTCTCAACTTGTCTCTGTCATTTACCTCCTGATGAAGGCCTTCCACTGCTTTCCTTATTAATTCGCTTCTGCCGTTGAAATTCCCCTTTTCCTGTATCTCATCGATTTTCTCCAGAGTTTCCTCATCAATTGATAGGCTTATTACTTCCATAACCAGAAATTAATAGCATTACTTAAAAACTTAATAACGCATTTATTCGATATGATAACATTAAACATAATCGCAGCTCTCGTTGCAACTTCACTGCTTTCAGGCCTTGGAGCATTATTCCTTGGGATTAGCAAAGATAGGACGGAGAAACTAACGCCTTACCTGATCTCGCTCTCGGCAGGAACTATCTTCGGAGGAGTATTCATACACTTGGTATTCAAGCTAGCGAATAATTTAGGATATACTAGAGAAACGGGCCTATTAGTTCTCGGTGGAATGTTCATGTCACTACTACTGGAGAGAGGAGTTCACTGGCACTGCCACAACCAGGATCATCATATTGAGGCCTTCTCATATGTCTTGCTTGCTGGCGACGCAGTTCACAATATTCTTGATGGGATTTTAATTGCTTCAAGCTATCTGGCGGGAGCTCCAGCAGGCCTTGCAGCAACAGTAGGAGTAGCGCTGCATAAAGTTCCAAAAGAAGCCGGCGACTTCGGAATACTGGTAGAAAGCGGATTCACGAGAATAAAGGCGGTTCTGTTCAACGCAGGCATCAGTTTATTCATGTTCATCGGAGCAGGAATAGTTTTAGGCCTTGCATCGATCGCAGGAAACGTCAACATATATCTGCTTCCACTGGTAATTGGTAACTTTGTGTACATTGCAGGAAGTGACTTATTGCCTCGTTTCAAGACTGACAACGATTTGCTCCTTCACTCAATCATGTTTTCAACAGGTGTGGCGGTCATGTATGCTGTACCGTATGTAAAAGGCCTAGTATAAGGTGAGAGAATGGGTAGATTCACACTAGAAAACTTTGTGAAAGATTTAGGCTTCAGAATGGCTGGAGCGGGCCTTGGAGTCGGACTAATTTTCTTTTTAACCTATATTAGAAATAGTGATATTTTAGGGCTTGGAAATCTGCTTGATAGCGAAGGAGGGTTGTTAATAGGAACTATAGTTTTGATGGAGGCCTTCCTTCTGGTAGCGATTATTGGCTACTATCTGAAAAATTAAGTACGAAATCGGCTCCAAATTTTATATTAGGCCTTTTATCATATTGTTTGTATGTATGAGCTTGGACAATCTTTACTCTTCGATAACGACAGATCTCTCCACACACACACACACGAATGAAAGAGAATTAACTGTTTTTAGCAGTCTTAAAGGACAGTCCGCCATCGAGTATTTGATGACTTATGGCTGGATGCTTTTAGTGGTGGCTATCGTTGGAGGTGCTATATTTTCTGTTGCTCAGAGTCAGGGGCTTGAGGCTTCTAGTGGTTTTACTGGCGGCGATGTAACTGTTGAAAACTTTGGACTGTCTCAGAGAGGTAGTCTTGACATGGTTTTGCGTAATACTGCTGCTGATTCCTTAGAAGTTAATGAGGTTACTTTGAGTCAGGGTGGTGAGAGTTTTACTACAGGAATTGATGAGGAGATCAGTGTTGGTGATTCTACTCCGGTCTCTACTTTGGGTGCTGTTGAGTCGGATGCGGCGAATGATATTGATGTTGAGGTGAGTTATGATGTTGGAGGCCTTACTAATCAGACGGTTACAGGAACTGTCTCCGGTAACTTGGAAGTCAGTATGAGTGGTGAGACTGAGACTTCTAATTGGGCTTATGTAGATGTTTCTGAGGTGTCTCAGGATGTTGTTGATACTTCGGGTATGAGTGATTTCTATATGATGCAGTATGAGGCTTCTAGAAGTGACGCTACTGATTCAAGTGAAGGGAGTAGTGGAGAGGCTAGTTCGCAGCAGGGGGTTGTTCCTTGGACGCAGATTGATCAGCCGAGTGCGCGGGATGCGTGTCAGGCAGCAGGTTACAGTTTGGCTACGAATAAGCAGTGGCAGGCCTCGACTATGGCAGAAATCGGCGATTCAAGCACTCAGCCGATAGGTAATAATGGTGCTGAAGGAGATACAGGTGATGGAACAGTAGACCCGACTAACAGTAACCGCGTGTTGACAGGTACTGGTCCTGAGAGTTGGAGTAATAAGCTTGGGATTTATGATTTGAATGGTAATGTCTGGGAATGGACTAATACTACTTTTGATCAAACGAGTAGTGCTCTCTATGATGTTTCTCCGAAGGATGGTAGCGGCGACAACCATGTGGATTCGTGGAATCCGAGTGTAGCTGCTCCTGGTTCTTTGAGTGATTCAGGCGGTAACAGTGACTTCGGGGCCGATTATTATTACAGCGATCTAAACATGAATGATGGTGATACTAAGGCCGTTCAACGCGGTGGTGACTGGACCAATGGTGCGAGGCCCGGGGTGTTCTCCATGGACCTGAGCGACGCTCCTTCGAACTCGCACACGTCCATCGGGTTCCGGTGTTCTCTTTCCTGATTGCTGTCTGCTGAGGTGCTTAGGAAATGAGAGGGAATAATGTTTTTGGGAGTTTGAATGCTTCAAAATCTGAAAAATCGGATCAGGTGAATCTTTGATGGTGGAGATGGATTTTACCGGTTTGCAGGCGTATGAGGAGGTTTCGCCGGCGGTCGTGAATGGATTGAAGCTTTTGAGGGATCTGGATGAGTATGATACTTACTGGGATTTTATTTTGAAAGGGTTGAGAAGGGACTTGGCTGAGTCTCTTCCGCTTTTGGCTGATGGTTATAACAGGTATCATTATGATGATAAGGCGGAGGCGTATCGTGAGGCGAGGAGCCGTTTGTCGAGGAGCCAGTCTTGTTTTTTGATTTTGAAGGATGTCGGTGTTTTGAACAACAAGGATGTGTCTCCGATCTGTGAGGGTTTGGAGGGCGGTATCGGCCGTCTCAACGGACTGATCAGTCGTATGGAGGATGATGGTTGATGCGTGATTTGAAGTTGTTTCAGAAGGGTTATGATTTTTACGAGTTTGTGTATCCTACTTTGAAGAATTTTCCACAGAGTGAGCGTTTTGTAATGGTTCAGAAGATTCAGAAAGTATACCTTGATTTTCTATCAGAGGTTATCTCCGCCCGGAGGTCCAGCAATACTCTGCATCATTTGCGGAAGGCGGATCGGGAGTTGGAGAAGACAAAGATTTTCTTCCGTTTGTCTCGTGACCTCGGTTTTATCTCTGCGGGCCAGCATGAGGAGATTTCAGAGAAATTGGTGGAGATGGGTAAGATGCTTGGGGGTTGGATTGATGGTGAGAAAAATTGATGTTAAGGCTGGCACTGTCTTCGGAACCTGTGCCGTTCAACGCGGTGGTAACTGGAACAATGGTGCGAGAGCCGGAGTGTTCTCCATGAACCTGAACAACGCTCCTTCGAACTCGAACACGAACATCGGGTTCCGGTGTCCTCCCAATTTTTCAGGCGAGAACCCGGTCATCCAGTCCTTGGATGCTGGGGCAAAAGCCGATCTATGGAGGGAGAACTTCGGTGTTGGCCTGCCCAACCGACGAAAAGAGCGGAGGCGAAAAATTCTCTAAAAGCGGGTGACAGCCAGTAGTGTTTTGTTGAAAGCTGAAATCCGCCACATTACTTCTTTTTGATTTGGATACTATGGTTCATAGCTTTTCAGGGAGCTTTGGGAGGATAGCTTCTTTTCCTGAGCTTTACAAGGGTTATAGGGAGGCGAGGAAGGGAAAGCGTCACAATTCAGAGGTTTTAGATTTCTCCAGGGATTTAGAACGGAATCTTCATGAGCTTTCAGATGATCTTCTTGCGGGGACCTATAGGCCTCAAGGCTTCAAGGAGTTTAAATTGTTTGATCCGAAGGAAAGAGAGATTTCTGCTCCTTATTTTCGTGATAGGGTTGTTCATCGTTCTCTTCATCAATCTTTAGAGCCTTTTTTCGACAAAAAGTTTATTGAGCATTCATTTGCGTGTCGGAAGGGTAAAGGAACTCATGCCGGTGTTAGACAGGCTCAGTCATTTATGAGGAAGCAGGATTCTCAGTATTTTTTGAAGTGTGATGTGAAGTCGTATTTTGACAGTGTCGACCACAGAGTTTTGCTGGAGATTCTGGGTAGGCAAATTAGGGATGAGAGAATCACGGATTTGGTTGAAGTTATTTTATCGGATTCGGGTGAGAGAGGTATTCCGATTGGTACTTTGTACAGTCAGTTGTTTGCTAATGTGTATCTCAATGAGTTTGATCATTTTGTGAAGCAAGGTCTTCAGGCTGAGTATTATGTGCGGTATATGGATGATTTTGTGTTTTTCAGTGATTCAAAGCAGAGGTTGCATGAGTTGAGGGAGGCTTCACAGGGGTATCTGAGAGAGAAATTAAATCTCGACCTACCTTTCAGTAAGACCTGTTTGGAGCCGGCGGGTAAAGGCCTGACATTTCTCGGTTACAGAATATTCTCTGGACATAGAAAGTTGAGGGAGAGGAACAAGAAAAAGTTCAAGCATCGTCTCAAGGTTCAGAAAGAGGCCTTGAAAAATGGAGGGATTGATTTCTCTGAATTAAAGGATTCGATTGATTCCTGGAAAGGTCATGCACAACATGCAGAAACAGAAGAACTGAAGAGAAAATATCTTGGAACTTTATGATATAACGCCGTTATATTGGATTTTGAATTCAACTGCGGTAATAAACCATATTTTTAGATAAAGTCCTTGACTGACTCGAAGAAGCTTTTCGAGCTTTCAGGTTTCTTCCTGAAGCTCTCAAATACTTCTTTTTCATTTTCTTCTAGGTCTGAAGGTATCTCTACATCAATTTTCACGTATAGGTCTCCGCTTCCAAATCGTTCAGGCATGCCTTTGTTCTTCACTCTCAGAACCTGTCCGGGCTGGGTTCCAGAGGGCACATCAACACTGATCTGTTTTTCAGGATGGTCAACTGTTACCTCACAGCCTAGCGCCGCGTCTCCAACCCCTATCTTCTTCACGGTATATAGGTCACTGCCTCTTCTCTCCAGAGATTCGTGAGCTTCAACATTTATGAACACATATAGATCGCCACTTCTACCTTCCCTGTTCTCATGGCCTTTACCTTCTAGGCGGAGTCTCTGGCCGTCCTGGACTCCAGCAGGGATATCAAAGGTTATGGTTTCTTCAACTTCCTTTATACCATCCCCGTTACATTCAGAACAGTCTGTTTCCGGAACTTCTCCTCTACCATTACATGTAGAACATTCCTTAACGACCTGGCGTCTCCCGAAGATAGAGCGTTCAACTTCTCGGACACGGCCTTCTCCATTACATTCAGGACAAGTCTCGGTATTTCCGTCTTCGGCACCTGAACCGTTACAGGCCTCACATCTCTGATTTCTGGAGACTTTAACAGTCTTTTCAACTCCGTTATAGGCCTCTCCCAATGAGATAGTAGTATTGATCTTCATGTCCTGGCCGCGGCTCTGTCTTCGAGAGCCTCCACCAAATATTTCTTCGAAAAGATCCTGGAAGTTGGAGGCTGCCTGTCGCTGACCTCTCTGAGCACGGCCTTCCACTCCCTGCTTGCCGAACCTGTCATACTTTTCCCTCTTATCCTCGTCTGAGAGAACATCGTAGGCCTTGTTAATTTTCTTGAACTTTTCCTCGTCAGCTTTGTCTCCATTGCTGTCAGGATGATACTTTTTCGCCTTCTTTCTGTACGCCTTCTTTATCTCTTCTTGCGAGGCGTCTTCGCTTACTCCCAATAGTTCGTAGTATTCCTTGCTCACTTTCTATCCCGTAATTAGAAAATTAGAGATCGAGGAGGTTTACTCCTTCTTCTCCTCTTCGTCAGTGTCTACCTCTTCATAGTCGGCATCGACTACGTCTTCACCTGAACTACCTGATCCGCCCATGTTCATGTTCTGGGCTGCTTCCTTGAGATCTTCCTCGCTCATGTTGGAGGGGTCTACTCCTCCCATACCTCCCATTCCACCGGGAGCACCTTGGCCTTCACCATCGTACATCTCTTTGCCGATCTCCTGAAGCTCATTTTCAAGCTCCTCAATTGCTTCATCGATATGCTCCGAGGCCTCTTCCAGGTCGTCCATTTCTTCTGCTTCTTCCCTAGCAGTTTCGACATCCTCGATGGATTCATTGATTCCATCAATAAGCTCTTCTTCGACCTGGTCCTCGAAGTTCTCCATTTGGGACTCTGCCTGAGAGATCATCTGATCGGCCTTGTTCTTGGTCTCGATAAAGTCTCTTCTCTTCTCGTCTTCTTCAGCGTGTTTCTCTGCTTCCTCTTTCATGTCCTCGATTTCCTCATCATCAAGTCTGGAGGCGTCGTCAATAGAGATTGAGGCCTCTTCACCGCTCTGCTGTTCCTCAGCTGAAACCTGTAGAATTCCATCAGAGTCGATTTCGAAAGTAACTTCGATCTGAGGTCGTCCTGCAGGTGCTGCTGGTAGGCCTTGAAGGTTGAACTGACCAAGTGATTTGTTATCGGATGCCATCTCTCTTTCTCCCTGGACCACATGTACAGTCACCATCGACTGGTTGTCCTGAGCTGTCGTGAAAGTCTTCGATTCCTCTGCAGGGATGGTCGTGTTCTTTTCGATTAATGTTTCTGTTAGGCCTCCTTTGACCTCTACTCCCAGTGAGAGAGGCGCTACATCAAGAAGAAGAATGTCATCCATTTCTCCCTCGATTGAACCTGCCTGGATAGATGCTCCCATCGCGACTGCTTCATCCGGGCTGACTTCCTTGCTTGGTTCCAGGCCTGTGATCGCCTGAACGTGTTCTCTGACGGCCGGGACTCGAGTGGTTCCTCCCACTAGGATAACTTCATCTAGATCGGATGAGTCTACTCCTGCATCGTTCATAGCTGTCTCAACAGGATCGCTGGTTCTACGGATAAGATCATCTACCAGATCCTCAAATTTCGATCTCGTGAGCTCATAATCTATGTTGTATGTCTCGCCGTCTTCTTGATGGATGAAAGGAATATTGACTTTGGCAGATTTCTTTGAGCTCAATTCCTTTTTGACTTCTTCAGCTTTTTCTCTGATGCGCTGTAAGGCCTCATCGTTTTCAAGTCTGATATCATTTTCTTCCTCGAACTTGTCAAGGATCCATTCGACGATCTCCTCGTCAAAGTCGTCTCCACCTAAATCATTATCTCCTTCAGTGGACTGGACCTCGTAGATTCCGTCTCCCATCTCCAGTACTGTTACATCGAAGGTTCCTCCTCCGAAGTCATAGACCAGTACCTGTTTGTCCTGATTGTCATCCAAACCGTAAGCTAAGCTTGCTGCTGTCGGCTCATTCAAGATTCTTTCAACTTCTAGGCCTGCGATCTCTCCAGCGTCCTTTGTTGCCTGTCTCTGTGTGTCGTCGAAATGTGCTGGAACTGTGATAACTGCCTTTGTTACTTCTTCGCCAATTTTTTCTTCTGCGTCCTGCTTTAATTTCTGCAGAATCATTGAGGAGATTTCCTGCGGAGTATATTCCTCTCCTTCAAGAGTAACTGTATAATCCTCTCCTATATGTCTCTTGATGGATTTGACGGTGTTTTCCTCGTTCGTTAACATCTGGTTTTTCGCCGGCTTTCCTACCAGGCGTTCTCCGTCGTCGAAAGCGACGATGGAAGGTGTAACTCTTTCGCCTTCCGAGTTTCCAATTATCTCTGGTTCTCCGTCTTTTATGTGTGCTACTGCGCTTCTTGTCGTACCTAGGTCGATTCCGATTATAGCTGCCATTGTTTTCTGGTTCACCACATTTTTACTTACGTGAATAAAAATTTTTAAACTATTGAGAAAATTGACATCTGGATATTTTTATCAGAGAGCTCATTTTTCAAAATATACAAGCGCTAGCTCCTGACTGATATATTTCTCCATCTACTAAAGGAGTGACAACATACTTCTCATCTTCAACGTCTATTTCAGTCTCTTTTGGTTTCCACCTTTTTTCTGTTTCTACAGTTACAGAGCCGAGCCGGTCAAGTTCGTTGAGACTATCCATATCCTGATTATCTGTACTAGCATCCAATATTTCTAGCTCTACCTCCCTAGCTTGCTCAGTTGTAACTACGCTCACTACGTTAGAATTACAATTCTCCGTTCTACTTATCGCTTCAGGAGCCTCTATCTCACTTGGATCAATTTTCTCTGAATTAATTAGAGATGATTCTAACACATGGTCAAGAAACTCACTGTTTGAGGTGATTATGGTTTCATGAATTATACCTGTATCCTCATTTATACAGTAATCTATACTAGGATCCGTTGCTTGGAACTGAACCCCTCCAAAGTAATTTTCTACCTCTGAAACATCAGATACACTATACTCTGTGCATCGGCCTCCTTCAACGCTTCTTGTACTCCCTTTCTCAGCGTTACCCTCTGGCCTCAGAATAGGCCCTGTGGCCGTTCTACTACGTTCATGCCAAGTACACGTATCTTCACAAGTTATAGAGATACTGGAATTTGAACTTTCTGGAGGCCTGTATTCTGTTAGGTTATTGCTAGACTCAACTTTCCTGACTGTTCCAGATTCAATCCAGTAATCCACTGCGGTTGTTCTGTTCTCTAACTGCCTGATATCATAGCTAATTTTCAAATCCGAACTTTCTATCGATGACGTAGCTGACTCAAGAACACTGCGGTCTCTCTCACTTGGAGCAGACTCAGAATTATTAGATATACATCCTGAGCTTAAAACTACGACAACAAGTACAATAAACAAGGTCTGCTTCATAAATTTGACATTTCAAACTTGTGTTCACTGTTTTTTATAACCCACCACCACTTCCGCTTCCCGTAAAACTTTGTCACCGAACATGTAGCCCTTCCTTTTTTCCTCTATCACTTTTCTTCCTTCTTCCTGCTTTTCAACTGCTTTATGAATCTCTGGATCGAATTCCTCTCCCTCTGCATCGATTCTTTCTAGGCCTTCGCTTTCAAGCTTGTCGTAGAGCTGGTCCGCAACCATCTTGACTCCCTGAAGCAGTGCGGAGTCCTCATCGGCTGATAGGATCGCTCTCTCTAAATTATCAATTACCTCAATCAGTTCCTCGGCGAGGCCTTCCTTTGCCTGGTGCTGCCATTTTTCTTTTCTCTCATCCTGTTTTTTCCTGTAGTTCTCGAAGTCGGCCTTGATTTTCTTGGCTTTTTCCTCCCATTCAGAGGCCTGACTCTGTGCTTCATTGAGTTCTTTCTCCATTTCTTGTAAGGCCTCAATTTTCTGTTCTTCTGAGAGTTCTTCGTAGTTCATAATTGAATGTGAGAAGCCAAATTTGAAATAAAAAGGCCTCAGTTATTGATGTTGAAGCATCTGTGAGTCAAAGTGTTTCCATTGTTAATCAGTTCTATTACCGGTGTTTCACCTGAACCTGGATTCGTGCCTGGGTCCTCATCAATTTCAATCCTGAAGGTTCTTTGAGGGTTCACAACTCCTGGATCTGCCTGATTGTCAACTGAGTCATACATGTAGTAAACTGATAGAGCAGATGCATTTATCGCGTTCTCAGGGTGCTCATTTCTAACCTGCATATGTACGTTATTACTCTCCTCCCAGCAGCTTTCAACATTCAGTATATCTGTGTTAAACTGGATTTCAGGAGCATTGTCTTCTACGTAGGTCTGTTGTTCCTGTACAAGAGTCCAGAGTGTTCCGGCTCCCGCGACGGTAATACCGATCAGCAAAACAATCGCGATTACAGGAGTTATCCCTTTCATATTATTCTTTGAAGCCTCGTGGTTTTAATCAGTTTCCAAGAGCTTTATCAAGACTGAAAGTTATACTTTCTTTGTTATGTCAGAGCATCCTTTTGTTGATGAAGAAGCGCGTAAAACTTCTACAATCGTTACGAAAAACTCGATTGCGATTCCCGAGGATAGACAGAAATATAAGTTGAGTGAGCGGGCCTGGAACTGGGAGAAACTTCTCGATCTATTTTTCCCGCATGAGCAGTCGCCTAAACGGAACAAGTATGCGAAAATTTTTCTGAGGGAGTTGAAAGCTGAAGGCGAGATTGATTCGGAGAAGTTGAATAATTTCGGTGAATGGGGTCATGAGAAGGGCCTGTCAAATTTGAGAAACAATATTTTGCCTAAACTGCGGCGTCTGGGCGTGATTCAGTATGAGTACCTGGAGTATCGTGATTCGAGCGAAGGCTCTCAGGGCCGTCAAAAGGTCGTGAAACCGGCTAAGTCTTTTACTTCGATACTGGATTCTATGGCTAATGGCTGGGCTGCGTTTGAATCAGCTGCCTACAGTAATCAGGATTAACTTCCGCGCGCGGAAATCCAGAACTTCTTCCCATTATTTTTAGGGCAGTACTGCTGTGATTGTTTCTAGAGAGGGGTCGCTGTAATGACTTCGGAGTCTGAGCTCAACTTTGGAGCTTCTTCTACTTCTAGGTTCTGAGCTTCAAGCTCGGCTTCGAAGTTACGCATGTTTGCATTCATTTTTTGGGCACCTCTTCTATCGAGTAATGATTTGATCTCTAGTATGTAGAAAACCGGAGAGCAGGCCTCACCTTGCAAGCCAGACGTGCCCTCAGTCGTTCCGGTACCTTTAGTTCCACAGAGGTAGAGAACAACTATTTCCTGAGTTCTTGAGTTTTCGCGGTCGGTCGCTGGTCCATCAATCGGACCAAGACTTCATCCCGCTTTACTCTGCCAGAAATCTAATAATCTTGGAGAACTTAGCCTTGGCCTTTTGGTTATAGTTGGTCCTCACCAGAGCCAGGTGCATCGACATGTTTCCGGTGAACCAGTTAGTAGTATTAACCAAGGCCATCTTCTACCGTCTAATTGCTGTCCCCCACTTAAATATCTTTATATCAATCATGTCTGAAAACCTCTAAATAACCTCTATTCCATGAATAAAGCATGGAGAGGCCTGAAGAGAGGAATAGTCAACTCGGGTGGTAACTATATTGGAGACTGAGAATTAGTCTATGGAAAATCTAGCCTTTCTATGTCGAAGTTGAGTCAAAAAAAGGGTTGAATTTGACTACGAGCATTCGGATTTCAAATGGCTTAGCTTGGAGGAGCTGAAAGATCATGATAAAATGGGCCAGTTGAAAGCTTTGAAAGCGCTCGAAATTATTTGATGTGAGGCCTGTAAACTTCTTCTTCCAGTCTATTGACTATTATCTCTGTCAGTTCCTGTAAGTTAACTGCGTCGTACTGGTTGTATTTGACAAGTTTTTCCAGTGCGTTTTCATCCCCCTTTTTCTCATATTTTTTCCAGAGTCTTACTGCTTCTCTACCATCTATATCCTCCAGTTCTCTCTGGATCTGGAGCTGTTTCTCTATCTTCTTTAAGCCTCCCGATAGGCCTATCCTCTTTGCTGGGTACATTAAATCGATGTGAGGGGTCTCTATATTCATGTTGAAGTTTTTCTCCAGGAAAGGTGCATCAAATCTCTTTCCATTGAAGCTGACAAGTAGTTTGGATTCGAAAAGTTCTTCCTCTAACCGTTTTTTTGTCAAGTCCTGGCCTCTGATCAGTGTCTTTGATTCGCCGGCTCGATAGAAACTAACAGTAGTGGTCTTATTTCGTTCAGGTGATAGGCCTGTTGTCTCGATATCGAAGAAACATGCTTTTTCTGAAAAGTTTTCGTAAATCCTCCATAAGGCTTGTGAAGGCAGTTTTTCTTTGAAGTAAAGTGAGTTTTCCACTTCCAGGTTTTTCTCTGCTTTTTCCAGTTCCTGTCTTTTGTTGTCGCTTAGTTTTCCTGAGTCCTTGATATGGTCCCAGTGTGTCAGGCCTTGTTTCCAGTATTTTTTCTCTGTTTTCTCGCCTATACCGGGTATATGGATAAATGAATTTTGTGCTTTCATGAAAGAAAAATAGAAGGGGAGGGGTTAAAAGTCTTCCAGTTGTTATCTGGATGTTCTGACGTCAACAGCTTGGACTGTTTTTCTGCCTGCGTGCTCTGCGTACTGCTTTGCTTCGCGGGCTCTGTCCTCTGCATGTGATTCAAGCTCATCTCTAAGCTCTTCAACTGCATCTTCTGAAACTCTTGCAGCTCCAGACTGTTTGACGATCCTTTTTACAGGTGCTAGTGGTAATTCTGCCATGGTTAAATTTGTCACCTCCTTCAACTGATAATATTAACTAATTATATGAGGAGGTATAAAAATCTTTCACTCTTTCAGGCCTTCAAAATAGTTTTTAATACATGAGAACTCTGCTTACCTTTCAAGTCGCAGGTCTCCGACTTAAAAAGCTCTGGCTGAACAGGAGAAAAGAAATGAATTGAAACGCTGGTTTAAGGAGGCCTGAAAAATTAAACCTTCTTTAACTCGACTTCGAAACCGTCTTGAACTTCCAGTATGCCGTAATGTCCCTGATTTACTGGTCCTGGGTTCACCATTAAAGTTTCTCCTATTTCATCGGTTCCGTAAGACTGATGGATGTGCCCTGTCAGCAGGAAGTCAAAATCCTTTTCCTCTAGAAGTTCTCTTACTTCTGGGCTTCCCACATGATCGCCTTCAGCGATATCTAATTCAGTATCTTTAGGGGGCTGATGAATTACAGCAGCTTTCAGGCCTGAACTCATTCTGCCGTGTAAAACTTCAAGCGAATTCTTTATCTGTTCTCCCGAAGGCTCGAAAGGAGTTCCAAAAGGTGTCTGTCCTCCTCCAAAGCCGACAACATCAAACTCCTCGAAACTTGCTATTTTTTTGTGGATGTTCATCTTTCTATCAATTAAAGTTCTGACACAGTCCTGTTCAGGATCCATGTTTCCTGGAACAGCCTTAATCAGGCCTGTAGAGTCTTCCAGTAGGTCAAGTATATCATCAAGTTTTCCTTGATAGTCTTCAAACTCGTTTGCGTCGCTGATGTCTCCTGCGCACATAATTCCATCGAATTCCTCTCTTGAAACGATTTTCTCTAGGTTCTCAGCGTTACCGTGAATGTCTGTAATTAAAAGCACTCTCATGGTTGAAAATTGACAGTCTCCAGTAATAAATCCCTTTTTGACCAAATAAAGGATATGAAGCTTCAGGTCTTTGATGTCGAATATGAGACAGATCCATTGAAACTGGTTATCTACGGTAAAACTGGCGAAGGCACATATAAGATAGTAGACCGAAATTTCAGGCCTTATTTCTACGCGATGCCCACAGACCTGAAACAGCTCAAAAAAGATTTAGAGGAAAAAGAGTTCAAATCAGATAAAGGAGATAAACTTGAGATAATAGAGACTTCTGTTGAAGAGAAAAAATACGATCAGGAAACTGTCAAGGCCTTAAAAGTTGTTACAAGTGTGCCTGCTAATGTTCCAAAGCTGAAAAATGAACTTTGGGATCTGGAATCAGTTAGCAGATGTTTAGAATTCGATATACCTTTTTATAGGCGTTACCTAATTGATAAAGAGATCAGACCTGGCGAATGGATTGAAGTAAAAGGGGAGAAAAAAGATTCAGAAAACTTTGAAGCAAAGATAGAAGCAGAGAAAATAGATACTCAGGTTGATTTAGAAAAAAGTGTTGAATGGAACTCTATGGCCTTTGATCTAGAGGTTATAGATGAAAAAGTTGTTATGGCATCTTTCAGGTCTGAAGAGTTTAGAAAACTGCTTTCTCTGAAGGATGTAGATCTTGGTTTTGTTGAAAAGGTTGAAGATGAGAAAGAGATGCTCAAACGGTTCATAGAGATAGTAGAGGACAACAATGTCGATATACTGACAGGATACAACACTGATGAATATGATTTTACAGTGCTGAGAGAGGCAGCTGAGAGAAATAATATCGAGCTCTCACTGGGTAGAAACGGGGAAAGAATGAAGTTCAACAGGCGTGGAAGATTCAAAGGTGCAAGAATTAAAGCCAGGATGCATCTCGATCTCTATCCTTTTGTAACTCATATACTCGCTCCAGGCCTAGATTCAGAAACATTAGATCTGGATTCGGTGGCGGAGGAGATGCTTGGATTAAACAAGGACGATCTTTCCTGGAGTGAGATGAAGGAGATCTGGGCCTCAGATAAGAATCTGGAGAAGTTCGCGGAATACGCGATGAAGGATGCGGATATCACTTACAGGCTTGGAAATGAGATCACTCCACAGATTTTAGAGCTTTCACGGATCACAGGCCTGATTCCTTTCGATGCCTCAAGGCTTACCTATGGCCAGCTCACTGAGAACTATCTGATTCGAGAGGCCTACAACAGGAACATCTTGACCCGTAACAGGCCTTCCCAGCAAAAGAGAAATAAACGTGACAGAGAACAAACCTATCAAGGAGGATTTGTATACACTCCCGAACAAGGCCTGTATGAAAATGTTGCTGTATTCGATTTCAGGTCTCTTTACCCAACTGTCATGGTCGCACACAATATCTCTCCAGACACATTAAACGTAGAGGCCTGTGATGATAGGTTTGAGTTAGATGAGTTCGATTACAATTTCTGCCAGGATGAACAAGGCTTTTTCCCAGAGCTGGTTGAAGATCTTGTAAGCTCACGTTATGAACTGAAGAAAGAGATGAAGGAGTACGATGAAGATTCTCAAGAATACAAGGGAATCTATAATCGCCAGCAGGCACAGAAGATTCTTGCTAACTCTTTTTATGGCTATCTAGGTTATTCTGGGGCCCGATGGTACTCCAGAGAGTCAGCTGAGGCAACAACGTATCTTGGAAGAGAATACATCAAGGATTCAATAGAGATAGCCGAGGAAATGGGTTTCGAGATGGTCTATGGAGACACAGATTCAGTGATGCTGAGAAAAGAGAATCTGGAGGAAAACATGGATGAATTTCTGGATAAAGTTAATTCCGAGCTCCCAGAGTTTATGGAACTGGAGTTTGAAGGCCTGTTCAAGAGAGGGTTCTTCACTTCAAAAGAATCGGGAGAAGGCGCCAAGAAAAAATATGCCTTGATGGATGAAGAAGGCGTGATGAAAATAACAGGCTTTGAACAGGTTAGACGTGATTGGAGCCCTATAGCCAAGAATACTCAGGAGAGAGTCCTGAGAAAAGTTCTGGAAGATGATGTTGATTCTGCTGTTGAGATAGTTGAAGATACAATTGAGGCCTTGAGATCTGGAGAAATAGATGTGGATGAACTTAAGATCTATACTACCTTGACCAAGCCTCCAGAAGAGTACGGTAATACCGCACCGCATGTAGAGGCTGCGAAAAAAGCAAAGAAGAGAGGAGAAACAATCGAACCAGAGACGACAGTAGATTATGTCATAACCCGTTCAGGTAAGAGCATATCGGAACAGGCAGAACTAACTAAGTACGCGGAAAACTACGACGCAGATTACTACATTGATAACCAGGTTGTACCGGTAGCCATGAGGGTTCTGAAAGTATTCGGCTACACTGAAGACCAGCTTAAAGGAAAAGGAAAACAGTCAGGCCTCGGCCAGTTCTAAATTATTTGAAAACTTCTCCGGTCCTCATTGACCACAGAACCAAGTCCAAGGCCTGAATATCAATATCTATTTCCTCGGAAAATTCCTGGACTTTTTCCTCCATTTCAAGATATTCCTCTGCGTTTTTAGGAGGCTCTGAAGCCTTGATAACTTCTAAATCGAATAGAACTGAGACTGTATGGCTTGAAAGGATTGCAAAATCTTTTCCATAACCGGTATTCCTCAGGAAATGCGAGGCTCCTTTCCATGAAAGGCCTTTGATATTTTCCGCAAACCATTTTCTGCTTTTCTCTAAATTTTCAGGCCTGATCTGCTGTTTGAGCTTAAGGTCTGTGGAAGGATCATTGAAAGTTGGCTGTGAAAGCTTTTCTCTGTTAGATATGATGTAGTCTGCTTTTCGTTCCTCATACTGAATTTCTTCCTGTCTAAGAACCTGAGCTATATTTTCTTTGTTTTTTTCCAGTAGGCCTTTTTCTCCCAATCGCTGTGTAGCGTTCCAGGAGTTTTCAGCTGAGCTCTGTGAAGAAAAAATAACAAAGGAAAGTTCCTGGAAAAGCCGTTTATTACTGGCTTCTCGCAGGCCTCTGAATTCCTCAAGTCTTGACTCAATTTCCTCTCTGTTGTCTCTGTAATGATTCTTTACCTTCTCCCTGTTCATTGGTAGTTGTCTTCTATGATCGACGCCAGGTTGTTCCAGTTACTCACTCTATCTTCGTTAACAAACACTGTCGGAGTAGCACTTACTCCATCAGATCTTCCGGCTTCGTTATCAAAGCTTACAGCCTCCGAACCATTTTGGTTGTCGATACAGGCCTGAAGCTCATCGTAGTCTAGGCCTTCAGTGTTTTCCTCAGCTAAAGATGTAAGTCCTTCCGTACCGTAACTGAAAGATCCTCTGTTATCAAATAAGGCATCATGGAAGCTCCAGAACTGTTCCTGATCCTGCTGATAAACACATTCAGCCGCCTCAGATGCTGCCCTGCTCTGAGGCCCTAAGACATTGAAATCCATGAAGTAAAACTTGACCTCGCCACTATCAATTTTATCCTGTAATTCAGGCTTCACTTCCTGATTAAAAGACTGACAGGCCCCACATCTGTAGTCCCCGAACTCGACAACTGTAATATTAGCGTCAGCATCGCCGAGTCTCGGCTGCTCTTCTAGATTCAGATCGCTGTAATCAATTGATCCTCCTCCCGTAAACATTCCAGCAATTGAAGGCGCAGCAAGATATACCAATACTACTGCTACAAGGCCCGCTGTACCTCTGAAAAACATTTTCTTACGCCATTCACGTTGAGAGGCTTTTTCGTTCTCTTTCTTACTCAAGGCCTTCTTTGCTTTGTCTTTATCATGAGAGTTCAGATCATCCATATGGTTCTTTGCCCAGTATAGATGCATCTCATGCTCGGAGTCAAACTCCTTATCACTATATTTATCGTCTTTAACCATAATAAAGTGAAATTAGTTCTTCATCAATAAAAAACAATCAGGTAATCATGTGTGCACGCTCTTGTTAAGAGCATCCTCGCAAGCCTCCTGGAAAGCTTCAGGGAAAGTAGGATGAGCATGAACCGTACCGATCACATCCTCGAGATAGGCCTGCATCTCTAAAGCCAGTGTTGCCTCAGCAATCATGTCAGAAGCCCTATCAGAAATAATCGTGACTCCCAGTATCTGGTTTTCTTCGGAGGCGATAACCTTCACAAAACCGTCTCCCCCGTTTGTGGTTAATGCTCTGCCAGAATGTCTCATTGAGAACCTTCCAACCTTCACGTCTTCATATTCTTCTCTAGCATCAGATTCTGTAAGGCCTACGACTGCGACCTCAGGATCTGTGTACATGACCTTTGGAATGAATTGGGCGTCCATACCTGTGTTTTCTCCTGCTGCGACCTCTCCAGCAACCTTTCCCTCCATGTAGGCCTTATGCGCCAACATTGGTTGTCCTGCTGCATCTCCGACTACAAAGATATTTTCACTGGCTTTCATCCGGGAATCCGTCTCCAAGAATCCATTCTCTCCGATCTCCACACTCGTATTCTCGAGATCGACGCTTTTCAGGCCTGAACGGGTCTCACGCCCAACAGCTACAAGGATATAATCTCCCTCAATTTCGATCTCTTCTCCGTCCTGATTTGCCAAGAGAACAGGCGTTTCACCTTCTCTTACTTCAAAGGCCTTTGTGTTAGTATAGATTTCGTCGTTGTAGCATTCAGAGGTCTCCTGGATATTCTCGACTACCTCTTCATCGAAGTTTGGTAAAACTCGTTCCTCTGCTTCCACTATCTTGACTTTGGAGCCGAACTTGCAGAACTTGGTGACTGCCTCCATTCCTATGTATCCTCCGCCCACAACCACAAGCTCTTCCGGGACCTCTTCAAGGTTGAGCATTTCCCGGGAGGAAATAACCCCTTCCTTATCAAATTCGAGGCCTGGAATCTCAACAGGTTTGCTTCCGGTCGCCACCACACATTTCTCAAAGTTTAACTTGTCGGTTCTGTGTTCCTCCTCTACTCTGACGGTCGAATCATCTAAGAATCTTGCTTCACCTTCCATCAGTTCAACGCCGACGGCCTCAAGCTTGTTTTTCACCCCAGTATTCAGATTCTCTACAATATCGTTTTTCCACTCCTGTACCTCGCTGAATTCTACGTCAAGGCCTTTATTGTGAATCCCTATCTCATCCCAGTGCTCCATATCCTTCTGGAATCCTGCCGCGTGAATTAAAGCTTTTGCCGGGATGCATCCTCTGTTGAGACAGGTTCCGCCGACATCCTCTTTCTCCACCAGGGTTACTTCCAGGCCTTTCTGTGCGGCTCTGATTGCTGCCGCATAACCTGCCGGCCCTCCGCCGATAACGAGAAGTTCTGTACCTGTCTCTATATCTCCTACTACCATTCTATCACATATCGATTATCAGGTTTTTAGGGTTTTCAAGGTCTTCAATTACTTTGTTCATGAATTTAGCAGCTTCAGCGCCATCCACAACACGGTGATCATAGCTGAGGCTTAGCATAACCGTCTTTCTTGGAACTACTTCTCCATCCAAAACTTCTGCAGTCTCCTGGATCTTTCCGATTCCAAGTATTGCGGACTGAGGCGGATAGATTATAGGTGTGAAGGCCTCACCGCCAATCACACCAAGATTTGTAATCGAGAAAGTACCGGGCGCCATCTCATCTCTTTCAAGGTCTCCTTCCTGTGCTCTGGAGGCCTTGTCCGCGATCTGTTCAGCGAGTTCCACCATATTTCTACTATCGATATCTTCAATCTTCGGCACCATCAGGCCTCTGTCTGTGTCGACAGCAATATTGAAGTCGTAGAACTTTTTCCTCAAGATCTCATTGTGCTCTGTGTCAAGCTCGGAGTTAAGATCTGGATGATCTCTAAGCGCTGCGACGCAGGCCTTCATAATGAAAGGCAGATAAGTTAAGTGGGCATCCACATCGCTTTTAATTGACTCCCGCAGCTCCACCAGTTCTGTTATATCTGCTTTCTCGATATGGGTAACGTGTGCGGCTTCATTTTTTGATTGTGCCATTCTCTCCGCAGTGATTTTTCTCACTCCAGACATCTCAACTCCTTCCACATCGCCTTCAGGTCTGATGTCCTGAGAGGCCTCTTCCTGATCGAGTTCTTCTTTTTCAACTTTCTCAGGTTCATCTTCGCCAGTATTCTCTTGACGTGGTTCATTATCTTCCTGTTCAGTATTCTTATCCATTTCGCCAGCTGCCTTCAATATATCATCACGAGTTATCTCGCCGTTTCTGCCGGAACCGTCGACCATGGATATCTCGATATCGTGTTCACGGGCTAGCTTCCTGACAGAAGGCCTGGCGTTGACATAGCCCATGTTCTGGGAGACAGTCTCTGAATCCCTCTCAGTTTTCTCTGTTTCCTTTCCAGATGTTCCTTCTGATTCTTCCTCCCCAGATTCTTCTTGGCTTTCCTGGACTTTCCCGGATCCTGAGGCCTCCATCACGACTTCCTCAGTAATCCTTCCATCGATACCAAGCTTTGAGAGATCGACTCCTTTTTCCTCCGCCAGTTTCCGAACCTTCGGCAGAGCCAGCACATCGCCTGAGTCCGATTCTGAGTTCTTATTGGTAGAGTCGGTTTCCTCTTCTTTTTCGTCTTCGTCGTACGAGCTGGCTGAAGGTGAACCAACCATTACTGCATCGGTCTTATCCTCTGAGCTTTCTTCTGAATCTTCTTTATTTTCTTCAGTTTCTGGTTCTTCTGCTACTTTTTCCTCTGACCCTTCAGAGCCATTAGCTTCCTCAGCTGAGCCTTCTCCTGTATCAAGTATCATTATAACGTCGCCGACCTTTACTGTGTCGCCTGGAGAAGCCTTTAATTCGCTGACTGTTCCGTCAGCAGGTGCCGGAATATCCACCACTGCTTTATCGGTCTCTGCTTCCCCGACGATCTGATCTTCCTCTACCTCATTGCCTTCATTCACTTTCCATTCGAGAAACTGGCCTTCCGTTACTCCTTCGCCGGTATCAGGGAATTCAAACCTCATTTTTCCACCTTTCGTATAAGTTTGTACCAAATCCGGTTAGTAAGAGCCAAAAGAGGCTGTTAAATATGATATTTCTGGGAAATAAATTTCTAGAATCTGATCTTCCAGGATAAGTAGGATTTTTGGAAGTTTCCATCATGGTAAGTGGAAATCCCGTTTTTTTCGTTAGAGTTACTCCTTCAGGTGTTGGATTTGCGTTATCAGGCCCTGAAACAGATCGCTCAAAATCTTCTATTTGGTAACTCCCTACTGTAGAAGATATCAGCAGGAGACCTGAAATGCCAAAAATTACTGGCAAATTTTTATTCCCAATCAATTTAGCATACTTTTTCATTAAACCACCTAGAACTCCAGGACTCTTTCGAGGCCTTTGACTGCTCTCTTCTTGTTCGGCATGTAGAAATCTTCAAGCGTGTAAAGCGGGTAAGGCACGTCAGGAGCAGCTACTCTCTCAACCGGCGCCTCCATGTTCAGTATAGCATTTTCCTGTATCCTTGAGCTGATTTCTCCTCCGAATCCGCCTGACTTCGGCGCTTCGTGTAGGATCATAGCTCTTCCTGTCTTTTTGACTGATTCAGTTATTGTTTCAAAGTCCATAGGATAGATCGTACGTGGATCGATGATCTCTACATCTGCATCAATCTCATCTGCTGCATCTTCTGCGACCGTAACCATCGCACCCCATGCAACCATTGTAACATCGCTTCCCTCCTGAACAACTCTTGAGGCCTCCAGCTCGACTTCTTTATCCCTATCAACCTCTTCCTTGAAGGCCCTGTAAGTCTTCTTAGGCTCCAGGAACACTACTGGATCATCCATCTGAATCGATTTCCTCAGTAGAGAGTAAGCATCCTGAGGAGTACTCGGGATCACAACATGCATCCCCTGTGCGTGTGAATAAAAGGCCTCAGGGCTTTCCTGGTGGTGTTCCAGAGCAGAAATTCCTCCTCCGTAAGGCGCTCTCATAGTCAGCGGAACTTCGTAGTCACCACGGCTTCTAATTCTCATCCTTGATGCGTGTTCCTTCATCTGGTAGAACGCTAAATACGAGAAACCGGAGAACTGCATCTCGATTACAGGCCTGAAACCGTACAGGCTCATTCCAATTGCTGTGCCTGCGATTCCGGATTCTGCTAGAGGAGTTGAAAAGCATCTCTTTTCTCCAAATTTTTCCTGTAGGCCTTCTGTCGCCCGGAAGACTCCTCCGTCTTCTCCGACGTCCTCTCCATATGCGATTACTTTTTCATCAGCTTCCATCTCGTCTTCCAGAGCCGCGTTAACGGCTTCAATTATGTTCATTTTTTCTCCCATTACTGGTTCACCTCTTCTCTAAGCTCTTCTTTCTCTTTTTTCAGTAAATCTGGCATATCTTTATAGACAAAGTCGAATAACTCGTCGAACTCAGGATCATCCATTTCCATCGCCACGTTCGCTGCCTCGTTAACCATTTCTTCGGCTTCCTCCTCGAAGGCCTCTAGTTCTTCATCCCATATCTCATGCTCTTTCAAATACTCTCTGAACCGTTTCAGAGGATCGTGCTTCTGCCATTCCTCCACGTCTTCTTCATCTCTGTAACGAGTGGAGTCGTCTGAAGTGGTGTGATCTTCCAATCGATAGGTGTCGGCCTCAATCAGAACCGGTTCTCCATTACGAGCTTTCTCCAAGGCCTCCTGAGTCCCTTTAATAACTGCCAGAATATCGTTTCCGTCGACCTGTATACCATCAATTCCATAAGCTAAAGCCTTCTGAGCCAGTGTCTGGGAATTAGTCTGCCTTTCAATAGGCATAGAGATCGCAAACTTGTTGTTCTGGACAAAGAAGACGGAGTGAGCATCGTATACTCCTGAAAAGTTCAATGCCTCATGGAAGTCTCCTTGAGAAGTTGAACCGTCTCCAGTGAAGCCTAGAACTGCGTTTTCATCTTCCTCGAACTCCATTGCCATTCCGAGGCCTGCTGTATGTAAATTCTGTGTGCCTACCGGGATAGCGACAGGTAAAGTATTCAGGTCTGAAAGGCCTTTCTGGCCGTTCGCGTCTCCCATCCATCTCTGAAATATTTTCTCCAGCGGCGCACCTCTCTGGATGAAGGCTGCGGTCTCTCTGAAAGAAGGCACCATCCAGTCGTCTTCTCCTAAAGCAAAGATAGCTCCTATTTGGCAGGCCTCCTGTCCTTTATGCGGTGCATAGGTCGAAATCTCTCCTCGTCTCTGGAGCTTGAAGGCCTTTTCATCGAATTTTCTTGCAATCATCATTTTCCTGTAGAGCTCCCTGTACTCATCCTCCTCAATCCAGGGGAAGTCTTCGTCGTCTTCCGTTCCCATCACTTCGATTCTCTGGATCGAGCCTGAATATACTTCTTCGCGCGCCATTATACTATGGAAAGACCTCTGATTGTATATAAAAAATTGTTTGCGAACTAACAGTGACTACTTGAGGGAGTTTTTCCGAAAATAATTTGATAGTCTCTTATTTATAATGCTATACGAGTTTGAACAAGGATGAAGAGATGTTTCTCTGGCAGATGTCGAAACTCTCTAGGAGTATGGTAAATTACTACGAGAACGTTTTGGAACATGATAGGGATGGCTCATGGGATGAAGCTACTGTCAGACTTCTGAAAGATGAGAAGAAAAACTGTGAGTATATCCTCGATGAACTAGATTCCGTCTTAAATGGCTCAGCAGAACTAGACAGATCGGCTCTAAAATCTCTTATTAAAGCTGAGAGAAAGTCTGAGGAAGTTGAGAAAAAATTAGAGATGCTTAGCCAGGAAGGAATGCTGGAAATGGCAGGTAATAAAGGCCTGAAGTATATCAGTTCTATCGAAGAATTTACAGAATTTTTGGTAAATTACGAAGAATTAAAGGACAATTCAATAGATTACAGCGATTCAAATGTCCAGATGAAATCTGAGATGTCCACTGAAAACGCTGATTATATCTGCACTTACCAGAAAAGCCACCAACAATACAACAATTTTTCGGAAGAAACTCTGCAAAAAGCAGATACATTCGTAATAGAAAAGTCATTCAGCATACCTCTAAAGGAGGTAGACGTTAAGAATTTCTTTGATAATCCTGTAAGAAGAAATAAAGAAAGCGAAGGTATTCAACCCTCTGTTAATTCATTACTTCTTTTTAGGAACCAGAAGCTCCAGAAACCTGTATTTATAGGCGATGTAGCTCCAAAAAAGCTGAAAGGAAAATCCTCCGAAGATTTCGGAAGGACAGATTACGTCTTAGAGAAAATAAAACAGACTCCGTCCGAACACGTTGCTGTTGGTAGTGTGGTTTTTCCATCTGCTTCTCTGTTTGGAGCAGTTTCTTTGCCAACGGCTTTGATAGGAGGAATTGTATCTATTACACCTCTTTACGCAGGACATTTGGCAAACTTTCTCGCTGATAGAGGCATAAAATTGCGTGGGCTTACTATAGCGCGCATATTAGATCCTTCTGCCGCTAGAAGCGCCATCATCGCTGAGAAAATGGAGAGTTTTATAGCTCCAAAGATTGAAACAGAAAAAGGATCAAAACCTGTAATTCTATTTAATTACGGCGCAGGGCACTTTGAAATAGAGCTGTTCCTAAAGTATCCAAAACTGCGTAGGATGACTCTAGCGATGCATAAGGCAGGGAATTTTCCAGCTTTGGAAGAAAAAGAAGTTAATCAGGTGCTGGAGTTCGTATTTGGACCTGGAAAGACAAATTACTATCAGGAGCGTTTTAATGGCAAGAAATTTGAGATTAATTATTCGAAACATGTAGGCGAAATAGACTTAATCTGATTTATTTGAGAATTTTCGGTGAACTCATCTTTCTGTAAGATTTACCCAATATCCTGAACTGACAAAAATTTAATTGGCCTATTAATTTGATATGGTTAGAGCGGTTTTAATCCGACACGGCGAAACTGAGCACAACAAAGACAATGCTATAACAGGACAGCTCGATGTACGCCTGAATAAATTCGGAGTCGAACAAGCCAAGAAAGCAACTGGAAGACTGGAAAACTGGAGTTTTGAAGCAGCATATTCAAGCGATCTTGAGAGAACATATGAGACAGTAAGGATTATAGCGGAGAGACATGATCTTCACCCCGAGGCTTTTGAAGAGTTCAGGGAAATAGCTTTCGGCGAATTTGACGGAAGGCCTAAGGATGACTGGAGAGAAATAGTCAGGGATCATGATGGAGATCGCCATAATTTGAAGGCGGAGAAAGGTGAAAGCCTGGCAGAAGTCGGTGAAAGATTTGTCGGAAAACTAGATGAAATTGAAGAGAACCATAATCAGGACGATCAGATGTTGTTGGAGGACACAGTGTCGCGATAAAGGCCTCGATAATGAAAATTCTGGGGCTGAGAGAAGATGACTACGGTAAACTAGATCTCGGGAATACAGGCCTCACAGTCCTGGAATCAAGCGAAAAATATGGCTGGAAACTGGTTAAGATGAATGACACAGCTCATCTGGAATAAATAAACTAGATACTATATCTTTGGTCTTAAGAGTTGATCAAGTTTTGAACTTGGTGAAGTAACCTTCTCTATATGTGTACGATGTTGTGAATCCTATAACTGAGCCTAATATGGCTTTGAAAGTTAGTGGCGATTCAAGATTCTGCAGTACCGCTTCTACTTCTGAAGGTGAAGTCAATACTGTTTCCAATAATCTGGTGAAGAATTGGAGATAGACTTCAGGATATAGCTCTGCAGGTAAATGCAATAAAGCCTGTAAAACTACTGTCGCTGCGTAGATAGTAAAGATGTGGTCCAGAACTTTCTTCCCCAGTAAAACTCTGCCCAGCAGCACAGGTAGAAAACCTATAACCAGGAACAGGCCTTCCAAACCTCCAAAGAGAAAACCGGTGAAAAAGCTGAAAAGCCCTGAAATCAGGATGACTGCAGGCAGAGCTATTATTTTATGATTCATACAGGGATTCCAGCAGCATACATAAAAATATTTGCAACCACGGGGTAGACTCACCAACCTATTAATCCGGCCAGTCTAAACTAGGGCTTATGCTGGAGAAACTTTTCAGGCCTGAGAAAATTGCGGTGGTGGGAGCATCCCGACATGAAGGGAAGACAGGCCATGAATTATTCGATAACCTGCACCATGATTTTGAGGGCGAAGTATATCCTGTGAATCCTCGTGCGGACGAAGTCGAGGGAGAAGAGGCATTTGAAGAGATCCCGGAAGATACTGAGTTAGCGGTAATCGCGGTTCCGGCAAAGATAGTGCCTGACGTGATGGAAGATGCTGCGGAAAAAGATGTTGAAGCCGCCGTGGTTATCTCAGCAGGATTCTCGGAGACGGGCGAGGAAAAGCTCCAGGAACAGATAGTTGAGATAGCAGAGGAAAACGATATTGATTTACTGGGGCCGAACGTGTTAGGCCTTATAAACACCGAAAACTCGATGAACGCAAGTTTTGCCTCAAAGATGCCAGAAAAGGGTAATATCTCTTTCATGAGTCAGAGCGGGGCCTTCTGCACGGCGATACTTGACTATGCGAAGGCCGAGCACATCGGCTTCAGGCATTTCGTCTCACTGGGCAACAAGGCCTTGCTGAATGAAGTCGATTTCCTGAAGAAATGGCGTGAAGACGACACAGAAGCCATTCTGAGTTACACAGAGGGTATCGAAGACGGCAGAGAATACATGGAGAAAGCTGAAAAGACTTCCAGAGAAAAACCGATAATTACAGTTAAATCCGGCCGGACAAACAAAGGAGGAGAAGCTGCATCATCCCACACAGGCAGTATAGCTGGAAGCTATCAGGCCTACAAAGCAGCTTTCAGAAAAGCAGGGATAGTCGAAGCAGAATCCAATAGAGAGCTTCTTGACTTTGGAAGATCTTTTGCATATCAACCTCTGCCTTATGGGAGGAATATAATGATAATCACTAATGCTGGAGGTCCAGGCGTGATCTCGACGGATGAAGTCGCTCAACATGATCTCGAACTCGCTGAATTAGATACTGATACCAAGATGGATCTCCATAGATTTATGCCGGAGGAATCAACAATCAGAAATCCTCTTGATCTGATAGGAGATGCTGGACACGACCGATACAAGAAGGCCTTGAAGGCTGTAGGAAAGGATGAGAATGTTGATGGAATTCTGGTTCTCCTGACCCCTCAGGCCAATACAGAGATCGAGAAGACGGCTAAAACGATTGTCCGAGCCGAAAAAGATATCGAAAAGCCGGTTTTCACATGTTTCATGGGAGAACAGGATGTCGGCTCTGGGATCGAGATACTTGAGGAAAACGATATTCCGGACTTTGAGGATCCGGTGGATGCGGTAAAGGCCTTCAAGGAAATGAATAACTACAGAGAGTTCCTTGAGACGGATAGAAACTATCCGGAGGTAAGTTACGATGGTGAAAAAGCTCACCGGGCATTGCAGGATTACAACGGTTACATGGATGGCCATGAGCTTCTGGAGGCCTATAACTTCGATATGCCGATGACGGAAAACGCAGACGCACCACATCCAGCAGAGGAAGCTGCAGTCAATATAGGATATCCTGTAGTCATGAAGATCAACTCGCCTGATATATCCCACAAGACAGAGGTCGAAGGCATAAAGACAGGAGTCACAGGCAGACAGGAGGTGAACGATACCTTCAATCAGATATTAAACAGCGTCCACCACGAGAAACCGGGCTCAAAGATCAACGGCGTGATTGTACAGGAACAGCTTGATGGACTGGAGGTCGCGCTGGGAATGAAGAGAGACCCACAGTTCGGACCGATGATAATGGTAGGCCTCGGCGGAATCTATATTGAAGCGCTCCATGATATTTCCTTTGGAATCGCACCGATTTCAGAGCAGGAGGCCGAACAGATGATACAGGAACTACAGGCCTCCGACCTGTTTGAGGGTGTTAGAGGAGAAGATCATTCAATGGAGCCAGTAAAGGATGCGATCATCAAACTCGGGGAATTATCGATGAACCATGAGGAGATTCAGGAGATTGATATCAATCCATTAATTTTGAAGAAAGAGAAGGCCTATGTGGCAGATATAGAAATTGATGCTAATAACTCAACTTAATTAGTTGAATCATATTCAAAGATCCATAGAGGCCCTTCATTTTTGCGTGCTTTTTCCCACCCAGGACATTCTGGAGTGTCAAACTCTGTCAAATGAGCTTCGTCGCTATATTCAAGTTTTCCGACCCCTCTGAAATTTCTATTCCTATCGAATTCCTCAGCATCTTTGACATAAGAATTTGCAACCACATATCCACCTTCTTCAATATTCCGTTCTGTGACATCTGAAATTCCTTCAACCGGGAAATTAATCCAAATAACTAGATCGTAAGGCCCGTGATCTGCGTCCATAATATCTTCTTTTTTACTTTCCAGACCTTGGTTTTCAAGCATTTCTATGACATTACTATTTCTATCTGAGTGTAAAACATTGCTAAAAACGTCTGAAGCTGAGAGATCATCTCCAGGGCCGGGATGCCAGACTTTTTCTGGATCACCGTACTCTTGTTTGAAGACATCAAATTGTCTAGCTCTAGGGATATGACTCCTCGGAGACTCAAAATTCATGTAGTCTTCATCAACTACTCTCATATTTTATCATTGTACTGAACAAATTTAAATCTTGTCATTGTCTGGTAACTAATTTGGGATTATTAGCAGTTAGTGTTTGTTTTGATTCTACAATAAAGCTGAATTGGCGTCCAAATATACTCTCAGATTCAATCTCTTTATCAAACTGATATTTTAGGCCTGAATGTTATCTAGGTTTTGGAACTGAAATCCTTAGCTTTCTCAACTTTTGGAGTTGCGTGCATCCTGCAGTAAGCGTCTTCAGGATTCTTCTCAAAGTAGTCCTGATGCTTATCCTCTGCTCTATAAAATTCTTCCAGTTTCTTAACTTCGGTTACTATCTCTTCCTTATATTGTTCCTGTTTCTCCTCAATAAAGGCCTCAGCTAGTTCTTTCTCTTCCTCGTTCTGGTAGAGGATTATCGATCGGTACTGGGAACCGATATCAGGGCCTTGCCTATCTTCAGTAGTCGGATCATGAATCTTGAAAAATAATTCCAGAATTTCTTCAAGGCCTAATTTTTCCTCATTGTATTCTATCTTGATGACTTCGGCATGTCCAGTGTCTCCGGAACATACCTCTCGGTAGGAAGGATTCTCTGTCTGGCCTCCGGCATAGCCTGAAGTAACTGATTTGACTCCTTTTACCTCTTTGAAAGATGCCTCGGTGCACCAGAAACATCCTCCGCCTAATACGATTTGTTCGGTCATTGATTATCTGCCTCAAATTCAAGCGCTATTCCATTTATGCAGTAACGCAGGCCTGTCTCTTCTTCTGGACCATCATTAAAGACGTGGCCGAGGTGTGCACCACAGTTCGAGCAGACTACTTCTGTCCTGGCCATTCCGTGAGAGTTATCTTCTTTTTTCTCTATATTTTCCGCATCCAAAACATCGTAGAAACTGGGCCAACCTGAACCCGATTCAAACTTGTGATCAGATGAGAACAAGGCCTGTCCGCATTTTTTACATTTGAACTTTCCATCTCTCTTTTCATCAAGAAGATCGGAGGAAAATCTTGGTTCGGTTCCACATGCTTCGATCACCTGTTTCTCTTCTTCATTTAGTTCCGTCATATCAAATAGTTAGGCCTGTAAAGAAATAAAGTGAAAGGGTATTTATTTTGCGCCGCATCTATCGCAGATCTCTGATAGCTTAGGGTAGCCGCATTCGCTGCAGTAGGCCTCCATTATTTCTCTCCTCAAGCAGATCAAGGTTTACATGAGTCGGCACGAAGTCAGGGTCCTGGAACTGGTTAGCAGTAGTCATAGTTTTTCCACCTTCTAACCTAAAGTTATCCTTCAGGCCCTAATAAGGCGATTCGGAGCTGTCCGAAAGTCCGGAAATTCTAAACTTTTACATCAATTCGGATACAAGTATAGAATATGACAAAAAGAGAAGAAGCACTGGAACTTCACAGTAAAAATCCTGGAAAAATTTCGGTCGACCCGTCTGTCGAAATAAACGGTAAGGAAGATCTAGGCCTGGTCTATACTCCAGGAGTTGCTGAACCTTGTAAGGAAATCAGCGAAGACAAGGAAAAGGCCTACGACTATACAAGTAAGGGAAATCTTGTAGCAGTCGTGTCAGATGGAAGCGCAGTCTTAGGCCTTGGAGATATCGGCGCAGAAGCCTCAATGCCGGTTATGGAAGGAAAAGCTAATTTGATGAAGAAGTTTGGGGATGTAGACGGGTTTCCAGTGGTACTGGATTCCGGGAAGCCGGAGGATATGATTGAATCTGTTGAGAGGATGGCTCCGACCTTTGGAGCAGTCAACTTGGAGGATATCTCTGCGCCTGAATGCTTCAGAGTTGAGGAGGCCTTGAAGAACCGATTGAACATCCCGGTGTTTCATGATGATCAGCACGGCACCGCCATAGTTGTGAAAGCTGCGCTGGAAAACTCTCTGGAATTAGCTGATAAATCCCTGGAAGATTCCCGCATAGTGGTTGTGGGTGCAGGAGCCGCTGGAATCGCAGTAAGCAACTTCCTGATTGAGGCAGGAGCCGAAAAGGTTGTACCGGTTGACTCATCCGGTATTCTAAGGATAGATGACGATAATATCTACAAAGCCGATCTGGCAGAGAAGACACTGGCTTCAGAGGAATTTGGAGGCCTCTCGGACGCGCTTGAAGAGGCAGATGTAGTTATAGGTCTATCCGCAGCAGGCCTGATCTCAAAGGAAATGGTGGAATCTATGGCGGAAGATCCGATTGTTTTTGCACTGGCGAATCCGGATCCAGAGATTCTTCCTGATGAAGCCAGGGAGGCTGGAGCATTCATCACTGCTACAGGCAGATCAGACTTTGAAAACCAGGTGAATAACTCTCTTGCGTTTCCAGGAGTCTTCAGAGGTGCCTTAGATGTTCAGGCCTCTGAGATCAATGAAGAGATGAAGTTAGCGGCTTCCGAAGCCATCAGAGAGTTTGTTGATCCTGAAGTCGAGAAGATCGTACCCGAGACATTGGACAAAGAGCTGGCGATGAAGATCGCGGACAGGGTTAGAGACGCTGCTGAAAGCTCAGGTGTTAACAGGAAATAGGTTTTTCAGTTTACCTTCCTCTTCTTTTTCTATGAATCAGGAGACAAAAGAGAAATACACTGAAGCAGGCCTCGTCGTTCAGAAGGCCAGAAAGAAAGCCAGGGAAGTAGCGGAACCGGGCACGAATCTGAAAGTTATAGCAGATGAAATAGAGGGAATGATTAAAGAAGAAGGCCTGGAACCAGCTTTTCCTGTGAATATTTCTATTGATGATGAGGCCGCGCATTACTCCCCGGGGCCGAATGAAGATAGGGAACTAAAGGCCTCAGATGTCGTAAAAATTGATATTGGCGCACATAAAGATGGTTATATTGCGGATACGGCGTTAACAGTAAATCCATCTAACGAGCACCAGGAAATGATTGAAGTAGCAGAAAGTGCTCTACAGGAGGCCTTGGATTTCATTGAGCCTGGTGTTACAGTTGGTGAATTGGGTACCAGGGTTCAGAACAGTGTTCCTGAAAGGTACAGCGTTGTCAGGAACTTGACAGGCCATTACTTAGGCCATTATGAACAGCATGCCGGAGTTTCCATCCCTAATATTTCCACCGCGAATACTCATGTAATTGAGAAAGGTGATGCGGTCGCAATTGAGCCTTTCATAACTGATGGTTCCGGAAAGATCAAGAACGGGAAGAAAGGAAATATTTACATTCATGAAGGCGGAAACGTCAGGGGTAGAGCCGAGAGAAAACTATTGAAGAAGATCAGAAACTATCAAGGCCTTCCTTTCAGTTCCAGATGGCTTGATTTAGGAGCTAGAGAGAAGATGGCTATGAAGAAGTTAGTTAGTGCGGGAGCTGTGAAGCATTATCCGATTCTGAAAGAAGTTGAAGGCGGAAAAGTTGCCCAGGCTGAACACACAGTTTTAGTCGGTGTAGATGATGGAGAGAATATTGTAACTACAAGGGTTTAGATTTCGCAGAATTTTTGACGGTCTTTTTCCGAGATGTGTAATGCGGTGTAGCCAAGCAGGCCTATTCCCATCATGTTTATCTCCAATCCGTTGTATGGTAGAAAGCTAACTCCAATGCTTGTTCCTGCGAGGGAAATTACTCCTGTTGTGCATGCTGCGCATCCTGAGACGGTCATGCTCAGTAATGTGCCGGTAAGGCCTCCTGTAGCCCCCTCTTTTGTCATTACCTGAGACAGTAAGGCCATGTTTATTCCTACAAGTACAGAGGTTGCTATTGTTGTTAATAAGACGAATGTCGCTGTTGCATTGTGGTAGCCTGCTACAAGCGAAGGAATCAACGAAATAAGCACTGAAAAATTTAGTTCAAAAAAGTATGAACTCACTATGCTTGAATTAGCCATAACGGCGAGAAGGAAATATGAGGTGAGAGATGCTATCACCCCTACAGCAGCCGATCGAAGAGTGCTGATCCTTTCCCAGATGTTTGAAAGGTTTGATCTATTAAGCTTCATTCTACTGAGCTAATTTGTCTTCGATTACAGGCTTAAATGAAGAGTAAGGCTGTGCTCCCTCAATCATCTCGCCTTCAACGAACTGGGTGGGTGTTGCTGTAGCGCCCAATGCTGAAGCTTCATCTGCGTGATTTTGCACAGTGGTTGACTGCTCAGAGTTATCTATACATGACTGGAAACCATCTCTTTCTACATCCAGCTTTTCAGCCCATGAAACCATCACAGAGTCATACTCATCAGGATTCTGTTGCTGTAACCTCTGTAGCTCCTCAGAGTTCTGGTAATGGTTGTGGTTGAAACTCCAGTAGGCCTCGGCGTCGCCATGTTCAAGGAAACATTCAGATACTTCTGCAGGCCTTTCACCGCCTACCACTGGGAAGTTCTTGAAGTAGTACTTTACCTCTCCAGTTTCAATGTGGTTTTCAACAATGTCTTCGAAGGCTGAATTCATGTTGTTTTCAGCTGCGAAATCAGGGTTGTGGAAGCCTGTGCAGAAAGGACAGAAGTAGTCCTCGTAACCTACCATGGTGACTTCTGCATCTTCGTCTCCCAGGTAAGGCCTTCCATCCAGTTCAACTTCTGTACCGTCCCATTCAATGTTCTCAGAGCCTGTGCCTATATTCACGTCATAAGGCAGGGATTCTAATTCCTCAATATCCGAGTTATCAGCTTCTTCTCCAGAAGGAGCAGGCTGATCTCCATTTTCTGGAGGCGCTTCTTCCATACCTTCCGATGGCACTCCTACCGAATCCATGTTAGATCCCAAAGATCCCAGGAAAACGCCTCCAAGTAAAAGCCCGATAAGAAGGCCTACAGCGAAGCTTCCGTAGCCTACCTGTTTGATGTTAAGTGTCAGGCCTTGTTGTTCCCGATTCGGGTTGTCTGTATTATCAGTTTGATTTTCCTCAGTATTTTCAGTTTCCTCATCTTCATCGTGTTTCTGGGCCTGATGTATATGAAGGCCTCTCTCGGAATCGAACTCTTTACCGCATTCCTCGCATTTTTCAGTCATATGTTAATTTAGTTTAAGAGAAATAAAAAGAGAAGGTGAGGCCTAGGTTAGCCGAAGTAGTCTGGTGTTTCCTCATCGGATTCCAGGTCCTTCATCTTCTTTGCCATCTGTCTGTAAAGATCTCTGTTTTCATCCGTTGCTGTAGGAACTACTTCTTCCAAGGCTTCCTCAAATTCATTCATTGAGACTTCCTCGTCTTCTGGGTCATCTCTTAGTGATGTCATTGCTGCTTCTCTACAGAGTGATTCTATATCGCTTCCAACGAAGTCCTCAGTTCTTTCAGCCAGCTCATCCAGGTCCACATCGTTGGCCAGAGGCATATCGCGGGTATGTACCTCGAGAATCTTTTTTCTGGCCTCCAGGTTGGGTACTTCTACTTCTACGCTTCTGTCGATTCTTCCAGGCCTTGTGATCGCTGGATCTATCATATCAGGCCTGTTTGTGGCTGCTATGACTGTGACTCCTTCAAGGCTTTCGATTCCGTCGAGTTCTGTTAGTAACTGGTTTACCACACGGTCTCCTACTCCTGAGTCGCCGCTGCGACCACCTCTTCTCGGTGCTATAGAGTCTATCTCATCTATGAACAGGACACATGGTGCTACCTGCCGAGCTTTCTTGAAAATCTCTCTTACAGCTGACTCTGATTCCCCCACGTATTTGGAGAATACTTCAGGGCCTTTAATTGAGATGAAGTTGGAGTTGGATTCGCTTGCGATAGCTTTGGCAAGTAAGGTCTTACCGGTTCCCGGCATCCCGTAAAGCATGATGCCTTTGGGCACGTCTATACCCATTTTCTCGAATCTTTCTGGGTGTTCCATCGGCCATTCCACCATCTCTCTGAGTCTTTCTTTCGTATCTTCCAGGCCTCCAACATCTTCCCAGGTGGTATCCGGTACTTCGACCATTACCTCTCTCATCTGGGATGGTTCGACATTTCTCAGGCCGTCCATCATCGCATCCCGATCGACGATCAATTTTTCCAGTATCTCGCTTGGGATTTCATCGTCCATATCGATCTCAGGTAAAATATTTCTGAGAGTGGACATTGCGGCTTCCTTACACAAGGCCTCGAGATCTGCTCCCACATATCCATGGGTTAGATCTGCCATCTCCTCAAGTTCTACGTCCTCATCCAGAGGCATGTTTCTGGTATGTATCTGCAAGATTTCTTTTCTACCTTTGGAGTTAGGTACTCCAATCTCGATTTCTCTGTCGAATCTTCCTCCTCTTCTCAGTGCTGGATCAATCGCTTCTGCACGGTTTGTGGCTGCGATTACAATAACGTTTTCACGTGATTCAAGTCCATCCATCTCTGAGAGAAGTGTTGCTACAACTCTGCGTTCTACTTCTCCTCCTGCGTCACCTCTTTCCGGTGCGATTGCATCAATTTCATCGATGAAAATGATCGAAGGCTCTCCTTCACGAGCTTCCTCGAACTTCTCTCTGAGCTGTTTCTCTGATTCTCCGTAGTACTTGGACATTATTTCAGGTCCATCGATTGAGAGGAAGTTCGCATCAGCTTCATTCGCTACAGCCTTCGCTAACAAGGTTTTACCTGTTCCTGGAGGTCCTTGAAGTAGGACTCCTGATGGTGCATCGATTCCAAGCTGCTGGAATACTTCTGGATGCTTCAATGGAAGCTCGATCATTTCTCTGACTTTCTGAACTTCGTTATCTAGGCCTCCAATGTCTTCGTATGTTACTTCCGGAACTTTGACCTGCTGTTTTGGTTCACTGACTGCTCTTTCTTTCATCTCTATATCTGTTGATTCTGTGATTTTTACCGGGCCTTTCGGCTTGGTTTTTACGACTGAGAGTTTTGTGTCGCCGAAGCTGAATGAGAAGTTATCGGCAGCGCTTTCGAACATGTCCTCGAAGAAAGATCTAGGCCTGTCCTGATTTCCTGGTACGATTATATCTCCTTGCATCAGCGGTCGGCCGATCAGGCCTCTTTTGAAGATGTTTGGATCTGAGACCTGCATCATTACTCCTTCTTCTGCGGGCGCGAGAGTAATTCTCTTGGCTTCACGCACTTCTGCTTTCTCTACCTGTACGTGTTCTCCAAGGCTTGTACCCGCGTTTTTACGCATGTATCCATCCATTCTGGCGATTCCCAGGCCTTTGTCTGCTGGATAAGATCTTGCGGCTATTCCTACAGTTTGCCGGTTGCCTTCTACTGTTATGGCGCTTCCTTCCTGTATCTGTAGTTGTTCCATGATTTTTGAGTCGACCCGGATTATTCCTCTGCCGACGTCTTGCTGTGCGTTTGGAGGTACTTCTCCTACACGCAGTCTTACGTTGTTGTCTTCTTTTTTGTCGTTCATGCTATTTCACCTTGGTTCAGTTTCTCGATAAGCTCTTTGTCATCTACGATTACCTTGAGTAAATGGTATGAGACTTTATCTCCCCAGTCAGCGAAATAATCCTTCACCTGGCTGTCGTAGCTCTTTTTGATTATGAATACTGAATCATCTATCCTGACATTTGGGACATCATCCATTAATCCGTCCTTATCATACTCATAAGTTTTCCCATTCCGCTTCACCGTCTGTTTGTAGCCGAAAAGGCCTCTGTAGAACTTGTTCCGTTCATAGACAGAGTCAAACTTCTTTCTACGGGTGCTGTATGTCAGCAATGAAGCAGGATGTTCTTCCATAAAAAGACTTAGGCCTGCAATCATTATATACTTTTTTGTTGACGTGAGTAAAAACTTTTTCAGGCCTCCTTCCGTTAGATTCATAAGTCTAAGTAATATAAAGGGCATATGAGTACGTCTCCAGAGTTGAGGGGTTCAGACCGAACTGAAGGAATAAAGGTTCCGCCTTCTGGTGAGGAGAATTTTCAATATTCAGATGAATTAAGAGGGGTGATGAGAGATGCTTTGAGACAATATGATTCTCTAAATAATGAAGGAATCTCTTTTTTAGAGTCATTAACTCATTATGCTGATCTGACAGCTGAAGCATCTAAATGTATCGATGTATTAGAGGAAGCTGAGGAATATGGTTTGCCCTCTGATTCTGTGGTGGTCCAAGAAACAACCGACCACCTATTTGATGTGATGATTAAAAGAAGCAATCAATCCAATAAAGTAAGATCATGGTATGGGATAGCTGATGTTAAGGATGAGTTATGGCAAGATGACTCAGATAATAAGAGCCCAGAATCATATGTAAATGAAATAGATCGAATTTCAGACCAGTTATCAGATTCTGTTGATGATCTGCCAAAAAACTATTCACAGCAAATTCCGGATCTAGATGAAGTAGGGTTCCCAACTGTAGAACTTAATGACTCTTTTAGATCATTAAAATTCTCGTAAGTTATTTCACCGATTTAAGGATTGTCAAATAATCAATGGATGTGCAAGTAAATCGTATCTCAACTGGCTCAGAAGTCCTGGATGACTTACTGAAGGGAGGCCTGGAAAAAGGTGTGATAACCAATGTATACGGAGAATCAGGAACCGGAAAGACGAACTTCTGTGTTCAGGTTGGGGCAGAAGTAGCAAAAAACGGTAAAGTTGCTTATATCGATACTGAAGGCGGTTTTTCTCCAGAAAGAGCTGCACAGATCGGCGGAGAAGATATTCTTGACAATTTTGTGATGAAAGATCCTGTGGAGTTCAGACAGCAGGAAGAGGCAATAAATCAGCTAGATGCGCTGGTTGAACAGGAAGACATCGAACTTGTAGTGGTGGATTCAGCAGTCTCTCTCTACAGACTGAAGGTAAACGGCGACAATGCTCAGGAAATCAATCAGAAACTTTCAAACCAGCTCTCAGAGCTCTCGAAGATCGCCAGAACGCACGATATACCTGTAATACTTACTAACCAGGTCTATACAAGTTTTGATGAGGAGGATCTTGAACTGGTCGGAAGAGACGTCCCAAAGTACTGGAGTAAATGTTTGCTGAAAATGTCACAGGACCCAAGAAAGATCAAGATCGCCAAACACAGATCCCTCCCCAAAGGACGATCCAGAACCTTTAAGATTACAGACAAAGGCCTGGAAGAAGGAGAGCAATCAGGCCTGTTCTAAATTACAACTGTAGTTACTATCTGACAAAGGGTTTAAAAAGGCTTTTTATCATATACTAGATTACAATGAACGCATCACACTCAACCTCAGGTGAATGTTTTATCGCAACTAAAGGTGGATGCGTTCTGCAATTTTCTGAATAAGGAAAAATTGCTCAAGCAGAAATCTTTGAATTCTGTGTTCTGCAACTTTCATAGTAATTTTTCTGACATCTCTAAATTTTCAAGTATTATCCTGTTTTCACTGATTATTCTGCTACTGCTCAACTAGAGGGCAGTAGCGGTCTATTATCCTTTTCACAATGAGGTAAGATCGCTACAAATGACACAACACAACCACAACCACGCAACTCAAAGCAACCAGAAAACCCAGAGACAGGCCTCAAAGGAGGTGACAAGATAATGAGCGAATTGCCAGAAGATCCTGTAGAAAGAGAAAGAGTTATAGAAGACGCAACTGGATTTACAGTTGAATATGATGGGAAAACTAGGTCTGGTGCTAGCGTTAGAGGCACTGCCTTCAATCCTAAAGAAGTAACAGGAGCAAGAAAAGAGAAGTATAGCAACAGTTCTACGAAAGGCTCCGAACCTCAAGATGGTGTAGCCTACAAAGACCAGAATGATGTTAGAGATTGGGAAACACAAGGTAAATTCGGCCCAGGTGAAGACGCATTTGATGTGTTCTCAAAAGTTTTGGATTCTCCCGCTGAAGAACTTGAAGATCATGAAGTAACAACTGAAGGAGCTCCAAACAGATCTCCGTTCTACAGAGATGAAGATCAGGAAGCGCTATATGATCAGTAACGTGAGGCTAAGATAGATTAGGGCCTTAATCATCAGAGGAAGGGCTTTCATGATATCTACGTAGATTCATGCCCTGAACAGGACATATTTGACAAAAAAGGGGGGTTAATCCCTTTCTTACTTATTATTCCCTTTCTATAATCTTGATGTGATCGAAAAGTGAGAGTAGCGCTTCTGGGGCCTGAAGGAACCTATACACATCAAGCAGCCAAAAAATACTTTGGAGATTTCGAGCCTGATTTCTGCTCAACCATCAGAGAGGTATTCAAATCCGACACAGAGACAAAGTTTGTACCAGTTGAAAATTCGCTTGGAGGCGGGGTATCAGATACTGTAGACCTACTGAGAGACAACGGAAACAAAGTTACGGCAGAAGTAGTCTTATCGATAGAACATGCATTAATTTCTGATTCAGGCCTTGAAGAAATTGAAACCGTTAAATCTCATCCTCAGGCCTTGGCGCAGTCAGAGGAAATAATTTCAGAGCATGGATGGGATAAAGTTGAGACTGATTCAACAGCAAAGGCAGTAGAGGATTTAAATGAAAATGAGGCGGCACTGGCCTCAGAGATAGCAGCAGAAATAAATAACAAACCAATTGTAAGAACCTCTGTTCAGGATAAAGAGAACAATACCACAAGATTCTTTGTGCTTAACGGAGAGCCGGAGCCTGAGGAAAAGACATCGATGATGCTGGAACCCGGTGAGGACAGACCAGGTCTGCTTCACTCGATGCTTTCATGCTTTGCAGGTCATCAAGTAAACTTGAGCCATATTCAGTCAAGGCCTACGAAGAATAAGCTAGGAGAGTACTACTTCTATGTTGAGGCTGAGGCCGCAGATGATAGAATGGATAAATCCATTAAATGTCTTGAAACCTACGCAGACGTCAAAATACTTGGAAAATTCAGCAGAGTTGAATAGAAAATGCGAGATAGAATCGAAAACATAGATTTATCGATCAGAAAAATCTCGGAAAAAGCAGGAAAACAGGAGGATATAGTAAGATTTGATATAGGCCAGCTTTCTTTTGACACGCCTGAACACGTTAAAGAAGGCGCCAGAAAAGGCCTGGAAAACAAGCAGGGCTATTCCCCGATGTTAGGCCTGGAAGAGCTGAGAGAAAAAATTGCGGAAGAGGAGTCTATGAAGGAAGGCCTGGAAATTAATTCAGAAGAGGTAATGGTGACAACTGGTGGAATGGGGGCGCTCTACGCAGTCTTCGCAGCCAGATTAGGAAGTGAAGACAAAGCAGTCTTCAACGATCCTTGCTGGGGGCCTTACAAGATGATAAGCGAGGTATCCGAAAATGAATGGAGCCAGGTCCAGTACTGGGACGACAACCGGAACCTGAGGCCTGAGGCAAAAGAAGAGATCAGGGAAGCAGATTTACTGGTTGTTAATACTCCAGGAAATCCTACAGGCTACGTCTTAACAGAAGAACAAGCTAAGGAAATAGGTGAGTTTGCTGATGAACACGATACGTTCCTTGTATCGGATGAAGTCTACCATAGGTTGACTTACGATAAAGAGCATTATTCGCCTGCGGCTTACTCATCGGATCACTGTATCATTGGATCTATGTCGAAGAATCATGCGATGACTGGCTGGAGAACCGGCTGGGTGGTCGATAGGCCTGAGAATATAGAGCAGTATGCAAAGGTTTCCAGAGCTTCAACTGCCTGTCCTCCACGAATCTCACAGTATGCGGCGATTGACGCTCTTCAAAACGATTCTCATGTCGAGGAGATGAGAGAGGCCTACCGTGAGAGAAGAGATCTTCTGGTTGAAAGGATGGAAGATCTTGGCTGGGACTTTGTGGCTCCAGAGGGGGCAATATATGCCTTCCCGGAGGTCGGAGAGGATTCATGGGGCTTTTGCATGGATATGATTGAAGAAGGCGTTGCGATGGTTCCAGGAGAGCCTATGGGGCCTGAAAGCGATCAGAAAGTTAGAATATGCTTCGGATCCACGACAAAAGAGGAAATTGAAAAAGCGTTTGACAAACTTGAATCGGAGTTGAACTAATTCTTGATAGATGAAAAAATCGCGATTGTCGGAGGCACAGGACAGTTCGGCCAACACCTCGGAGAGGCCTTGGAAGAAGATAATGAAATAATTATCTCTGGCAAGGATATGGATGAGGCCTCAGAAGTCGCGGAAAGGCATGGATGGAGTTATGGAGAGAATAAGGAAATTGTAAATGACGCTGATGTTGTTATTATTGCGGTTCCGATTGCTGTGACTGTAGAGGTAATTGAAGAGGTTGGGCCTCATGTTCCTGACGACGCGCTCCTCTGTGACATCACTTCTGTAAAGAGCAAGCCGGTTGAAGCGATGAAAGAGTATTCTGATGAAGTGCTGGGGATGCATCCGATGTATGCTCCCAGTAACTCGATTGAAGGCCAGAAAATTGTTTTATGTCCGGAGAAAGGTAAGAAATGGACTTTGATGGAGACTTTCTGGATGGATAACGGCGCTGATATTCATGTGACTGATCCTGAGAGCCATGATAAGGCGATGAGCATGGTTCAAGGCCTGATGCATTTCTCAGAGATGGTGGTTGCTGAAACCATTAGGAAAATGGAGATGAACTCCGGTGACATTGAGAATTACTCGTCCCCGGTTTATCAGTTACTCACTGATTTAACTGCTCGAATGCTAAACCAGAAGCCAGGCCTTTACCGCAGTATCCAGGCGGAGAATCCTGAAAATGAGAATATCAGGGACTCCTTTATCGAATCCGCGGAGGATATAAGAGAAATGATTGGTGATGAGGAGGCCTTTGCAGAGAAATTCGAGGAACTGGGTGAAGAGTTTGACTTGGAGGGCGCGCAGAACCGAACAGATCTGGTGATCGAGTTTCTGTCGGATGAAGTCAGATAATTAAGTTTAGGCCTCCAGTGATTCTGTATGGTTGATAGCTCACTGGATGAAGCAAGGCAGAATATCGATAAAATCAACGATGAGATAGTCGAAAAAGTTGATGAGAGGATGTCGGAAGTCCTCAGAATCGTGAAGTACAAGGATGAAAACGATATGGATGTGAAGGACGAGGACCGTGAAGAAGCAGTTGTCAAACAGTTCGCGGACCGTTTTGAGGAGAAAGAGCTTCCACGTGAGAGAGGCCGCCAGCTTGGAAGATTACTTATTGATACAGCTGTAGACCTTGAGAGAGATATGCTCGGTAAAAAAGAGCAGTAGTTACAGGCCTAGAAATATTTTACCAGTCGTCTTTTGATTCACAGTCTGGGTCGATGCACATAGAGTAATCTTTGCCATTTTTCCTATCAACAAATATCATTGGCTTTCCACAGGTCTCACACTCTTTGTCGGTCGAGTTGATGTTTCCGTTGTTGGGGAGAGGATAAGTATTTTCACAGTCTGGATAATTGGTACAGCCTACAAAGCGGTTTCCGTTCGCCTTTATAATCTGTAAAATCCCGTCTTCACGGCCTTCTTCCTTGCATTTATCGCAGGGTCCGAGCTTTCTCTTCCGGTTCCTTTCGGCATCGATAGTTTCGACAAGTTCCGCACCAATCTCTTTCTGCTGTTTCTTGAACTCTCTCAGTACTTCACCAAGATTGTTTTCGGCATCTTCCAAGACTTCAGGCCTCGAATTTTTCCCTTCCCTGATACTGTTCATCTGTTCCTCGAAGTCTCTGGTCAGGTCCTCTGAAACGACTTCGGAGCAGTATTTTTCCAGCACGCTAATAATTGACAGGCCTAGATCTGTTACCTCTATTGGGTCACTTTCAATATAGTCTCTGTTGTAAAGTCTGTCAACTATCTGGGCTCTGGTAGCTTTTGTACCTAGGTTTCTCTTTTCAAGCTCTGATACGATACCTGACTGGGAGTATCTTCTTGGCGGTTTTGTTTCTTTCTCTACCTTTTTAAATTCGTCCACATTAAGTCTTTGACCTTCCTCTAGTTCAGGTAACTCAGCTTCTTCAACTCGGACGTATGGGTCGTAGAGGTCAAACCAGTTTCGCTCCAATGTGATCTTTGATTTGGCCTTGAACTCATAGCCCAGGGTCTCAAGAGTCATAGTTACACTCTGTCTCTGCGCTGCTTTTCCAAAGACTGCAAAAAATCGCTTAACAATTAAGTCATAGACATTTCTCTCTTTCTTGGAGAGATTACCTGGCTGTTCTCCGGTAGGATAGATAGCAGGGTGGGCATCGTCTTCCTTCCCTCCCTGTTTAGGATAGATTTCATCTTTTCCAAGCACTTTCTTCGCCAAATCGGTATAGTTTTTCTGATTCTTCAGCTTCTTCAGCAAGTTATTGTATCCTATCTTCGATGGAAGCTTCTGTGATTCAGTACGGGGATAGGAAATAAGTCCGTTCTCATAAAGGGTCTGAGCTATGGCCTGAGTCTGTTTAGGATTAATGTTTAACTGTGAAGAGGCCTCACTCTGTAAATCAGTCAGGTTGAAAGGCACTGGAACCTTGTGCTTGTAGTTCCTCGTATCGACGTCGCTGACTATAGTTTCGTCTTCTCCTTCAACAGTTTGGTAGATCTGTTTAGCAACTTCTTCTTCCCAGATCCTGTCCTCATCTTCGTACTCAAGCTTGGCATCAAACTCCGAATTTCTAAGGAAAATCTCCCAGTAAGGATCCGGCTCGAAGGCCATTATTGAACGTTCTTTCTCAGCAAGCATAGCCAGGGCAGGTCCCTGAACTCTACCGGTGGAAAGAGTCTTGTAACGATCATTAGACCTGACAGCCTTCATCAAAGCTCTCGAAACATTTATACCGTAATAGAAATCCAGTATATGCCTTGTTAGGCCTGCTTCTGTCATCCCTTTATCGAAGGATTCAAGATCATCATAGGCCTCTTCCAAGTCGCTTGAAGTCAGAGTTGAAAACTTCATCCTCTTTATTCTGTCTTCAGAAGCTCCTGTTAGATGTTTTATGACGTTTGCTCCGATAACTGAGCCCTCGAGATCGTAATCACAGGCATTGATGTATTCATCCGCTTTTTTCAGCTGATCTTTCAGATTGTTGTAGTATTTCTTCATGTAGTCGGCGGAGTCATCAGTTTCAAAAGTTGGAACCCATTCGACATCAAAGACGGGATAATCCCAGGAGTCGCTTTGATCCTCCAAGTTGAATATATGGCCTACAGCAGGCGCAACAATAATCCTGTCACCGTCTTTCTCCAGAATATAGTTCTTTACTCCCCGGTTCTCCTCAACCGAGTAATCACCTAGAGCTTGAGCAAGTCTGGAAGCAACTTTCGGCTTCTCACCCACCATCACTGTCGTGGCCATGAATCACCTAGAGGGATTCACTAATTTAAATTGAATTCGATCATCTAGATTAAGGTAAAGGAGAGGAAAATTATCTGGTGGTCACTTGTTCATGATTCCTGCCAGAATTGTTGAAGCTACCAAGATCGTTGCGGAAAGAACTACAAAGTCTCCGCTTAAATCTGTATAGCATGCGAGAGCTGCGCCTTGATCCGCCAAAAATACTGTGATGAAAAAGGTTGCAATCGCAAGTACCACCATTACTACAAAGGCCACGACATTGCTGAAAAGACCTTCCAGAGTATCAAGTACGGATACAATTACTTGGTCTGAGAACTAGTTAGATTCAAGGCCTTTTATTCCAATTCCAGGTATTCCTGACCGCCCATATAGCTCTGTAAGGCCTCTGGAATCTCTATTCCTTCTTCAGTCTGATTATTTTCTATTATTGCTGTCATTATTCTCTGTGGCACACAAGCTGTGGCGTTCAAAGTATGGGCTACTTCATTTTCATCCCCTTTACGAATTCTTACATTGACTTTCCGGGCCTGGTAATCGGTGCAGTTCGAACATGAAACGATTTCGCCGTACTCTCCCAGTGGAGGCCTCCAGACTTCAATATCGTATTTTTTAGCAGCGTTGTCGTTCATGTCTCCGGTACAGACATTAACAACTCTGTAAGGAAGGCCTAATCTTTTCGTAATTTCCTCTGAGTTTTCAAGTAATTCTTTATGCTTCTCCCAGCTGTTTTCGGGTTTGCAGAAGATGTATTGCTCCACTTTTTCGAACTGGTGGACACGCCAGATTCCTCTGGTCTGTTGACCGTGTTTCCCTGCTTCCTGTCTGAAATTGGTGGAGAAGCCAGCATATTTTTTCGGAAACTCTTCTTCAAGTAAGAGATCGTCTTTATGGAGCGTTGCAAGAGTCTGCTCTGAGGTCGCAATCAGATACTTGTCCTCACCCTCAATTTTGTAGAGCTGCTCCTCGAAATCCTCGAGTTCTGCGGCTGCGCTCATCGCCTCATAATTCAGCATGTAAGGGGTCTGCATAGGAGTAAAACCTTTCTCCCTCAGAATATCCATCGAGAACTGGATCAAGGCCTGATTCAGTCTGAAGAGATCTCCTTTCAGATAATAAGCCCTCTCACCTGCGTTTTCTGCGGCTTTTTCCGCGTGAATCAAATTATTTTCGTCAATTATATCCGCAGCAAGTCTGGAGTCGTCTACTTTTCCGTCTTCCGGCCCCCAAGTCTTAATTTCTTCATTATCGTCTTCGTCTTCCCCCTGGGGTACTGATTCATGCAGAATATTCCCGATCTCGAATCTGAGTTCATCTCTCTCCTTTTTCAAGGCCTCTTCTTCGTCTTCAAGATCTGAGATCTTGTCTTTGACTTCTGACATTCTCTCAATTTTTTCCTGGGCGTCCTTACCTTTTTGCTTTAGATCGGCGATTTCATCTCCCACATTATTTCTCTCAGCACGCAGGTTTTCAAGCCTCTGAAGCTTATCACGCCATTCCTCGTCAAGTTCAACTACTTCTTCTACTTTTTCAGGGTTCTTGCCTCTGCGCTCTTCGGAGGCCTTAATCTCCTCAGGATTCTCACGGAAAAGTTCAATATCAAGCATGCAAACCACTTAGGAAGAAAGCTTTAACTCTAACAGGTTTTGATAAGAAACCCTCTTCGAGTTTCGATAGTTTCAAAATGCGGTCGGCGAGAAAAACATCCACCTTTCATTGTAAGCAAATTTAGGCCTTGAAAGATTAAAAATCTACTCCTTCCTGTTTCAGCAGCTGCTCCTTTTACTCAAGGCATCCACTGTAAATGCCTTGAGAATCCTTGCCAGTTACACGGTGACAAGGAACAATTAATGGGACAGGATTACGGCCGCAGGCCTGACCTACAGCTACAGCAGAAGAATCTAAGGCCTCAGCGATCTCTTCGTAACTTCTGGTTTCGCCATATGGAATCTTTGCTATCTCCTGCATCACCTTGCCCGTAAGAGAATCAGGAAAAGAGATAGAGAGATCAAAGGCCTTCCTGTCTCCGTTGAGAAATTCCTTTAACTGTTTCCTGATTTCTCTTTCGGGCTCCGAAATCAGGGATTCATCGATTTCAGTCTCTTTGTGGAAGGCCTTTACTTTCATTTTTCTATTATCCAGACCATCTCCTGTTTTGAATCTTCTAATTCTTCAAGATCAAAGCCTCCATAGACTTCCCAGTCACTGAAACTAGAATTTTTGAGCAAGAGTTCGAATTCAGGCCTTTTCACCATCTTGGTATTTGCCTTAGAGCTCCATTTTTCTTCTCCATTCTTCACCAATTTTTTCTCGAACTCTATTATCCAGTTTACTGAATCGATTATCTCAACATTTTCCACCAACGTATATTCCCCATCTCGAATTTCTCTCGTTCTTTCCTTACCGTAGTTTTCTGAGATGAAATCGATGTCAGGACTGTAAAAATTCAAAATAAGTTTTCCATCCTTCTCGAGATGGCTGTAGATTGTTTCAAGGGTTGAAAGCTGATCTTCGATCGTCAGATTGTGCAGGAAACTTCTGTAAGGGAGTATAATCAAAGAGAATTTTTCATCAAGATCAAAGTCTCTCATATCCTCTTGAGAAACATCATGTTGAAGACCCCTTCTCTCAGCTTTTTCTCTAAGCTTTTCCAGCATCTCTTCCGAAAGATCGATTCCAAAGGCCTCTACACCAGCCTCCAACATCTCGAGATAGATCCTTCCGGTCCCGCAGGCGACCTCCAGAACTTTTCCATCAGTTTCTTTCGCTTTCTTAACGTAAAACTTGGTATCCTCTCCATCGTTATTCTCTTGAGATACTATATCGTACAGGTCCGCGTAATCCTTCACGTCTTCGTAAGGCATGAATATAGATTAGAAGAATGTAAAGAAAAATGTGGTTGTTTTCTAAGGCCTCTAACTCCACTCCTCTTTTCCTGGATAGGCTCTATTCAGCAACTCATCTTCGTCTTCAAACCTTTCTCTGATAGGACTGAGTATATTTGCGAGCTCTCTTCCGACCGCTTCCTTCAGATCTTGAGGATGCAGTTCTTCAGATACGAAATCTTCCTCTATTTCCTGGTAGCTCGAGTACTCGAGGTCTCCACCGTATTTTTCAGGCCTTTCGACTACGAAGCTCTCTCCTTTCTGCTCCAGGATAGGAAAAATTAGGTACTCTGTGTATTCTAGGACGCCGTTGTCTTCTGCCTCTCCTGTAGGACAGTAGGCACCTTTGATTTTTTCCTTCACTTCTTCTTCTGAGTCGTGGATGCTGATCTTCGAGCTGTCGTCGGATGCGCTCATCTTTCCGCCTGTAAGGCCTGAAAGCAGAGGCGCGAATATGCTTGTCGGCTTTTTCTCCCCAATATCCGGTAGGACTTCTCTTGCGAGCATGTAGATCCTTCTCTGGTCTCTTCCACCGTAAGCCACGTCTACGTCGAGGCCTGGTGAGGCGCAGTCCATTATCTGCATCGCGCTGTACAATAGGCCTGAGGCCTTCATTCCATCGCTGTTTCTGACGACTTCGTTTACAGATCTCTGCATCCTGTTGACTGTAGCTTCTTCCATGATCTTCATGTAGCCTTTCTGGTATTCTGGGCTGTGTTGGAAGTCGCTTCCTCTGACAAATTCGATATCGTCTTCCTCTATGCCTGAGGCCTCCAGCATGCCTTGAATAGCTTTTTTGTAGTATTTGGTTCTCGCGTCCACCAGTTTACGTGGGGATTTCTCTATATCCAGTTCAGCGTGTATATCGGCCAGCAGGAACTTGAAGGTGAATCCTGCCTTAACGAAGTCTGCGATCTTTCTTACGGTGGTGAAATGCCCTATATGCATCGTCCCGGTCGGTGCGTATCCGATATAGGCTACAGGATCATCTTTTTCGAGAAGCCCTGTGATTTCATCCTCTGTAATAGTTTCAGCAGTGTTCCGCAAAAGCAGTTCTTTCCGTTCTTCGGAGCTCATGTCTTAGAATGCGGTCTGTAGTGTTAAAATTGTTGCGAAGAACCGCTGTTATCGAAGTTATTTCCAGGGTTCTGATTGTTGGATATGTTTTCCTGGTTCTGCTGTGGTTGCCGATTGTCGTTGAAGGCCTTTTCATCAATCATGTTCTTGTATTTGGCTGCGTTTCTCACACCGTTCAGGACTACCTCTGTACCGGCCTCACCTGCTGTATCGATCTCTATATCGCTGACACTGAAGATCCTCTCCTCAAAGTCCTGATCCAGTGTTGTGTGGGTGATATTTTCATAATGAATCGTGTTGATGTCCTTATTAAGTATTCCGTATTCCTCAATAATCTGGCTATCGGTGAAATGATACATCACGAACCGCCGACGAACCTCGTAGAACAGGCCTGTCGCTACAGGCAGCATATAGACTGCTGCGAAAAGGCCTGGGCTGCCGAAAGGCACAAAATCGAGAACCGAACCGATCACCGCCGTAGTCACAGCTAGTGCAAGAAGGCCTGGAATAATTAGGGTTCCCTTGATGTGCCGTGAATCAAAACGGGAGGGGTGAATGCTTTCAATCAGTTCCTCTCCAGGATTCATCAGCTCATCGGCTTTCGAAAACATGAAATATTCTTCTGGCTCACTGTTCAAAAATCTTCTTTCTTTACTCAGTTATACCAACTACTTCAGGCCCGACAACCTCAAATAACTCCTCTCGATCGATCTTCACTCCGATCACTCGGGAACCGCCAGCAGGCCTGACTTCTCCCTCAGGTATCTTTTCTGAGGCATATACAGGAATATCCAGATTGAAAGGAGAGACTCCTCCGACTATATAACCTGTCTCCTCCTTTACTTCTGAAGGCTTTGCCAATCTTGATTCACCGATTAAATCCTCCAGTTTATTTTCATCTACTCTCCTGTCGCCAGGACACATCACAGCGATGAATCCATCGGAGGCCTTGAAAATCAACGTCTTGATTATCTGATTTTTCTCGACCGGTGAATGCTTAACTGATTCTTCGACGGTCTCGGCCTTGGCATGGATTTCGAATCTCACGTTCAGGCCTTCAAGGTCTTCAATCACTTTTCTGACATTCTCTATATCCTCCTCAAGAAAATCTAGCACCTGGACTAGTTCTGAAGGTTTCTGTGTGAATGAGTTCATAATTTATATTTTATCGAAATAGATTTAACAGATTTTGTTTAATCTCTTATTGAGGGTAGAGGTTGAACTCTGGCAGTCTAAGAGAGTCAAGGATAGCGGAGAAGGTTGACAGAAGAATGGATACCTGGAGAGGAGATATTCTCACTGCAGATGTCGAATCTCCTTTGGATGATGAAAGATATGATGTTCTAGTCGTAGATTTTGAGGGTAATGGCCTGACAGCGGATGTGGTGAGCAGGCCTCTTTCAAGGTTGGAAGAGGTTATGAGGGAATTTTGCGCGGGTCGTGAGAAGAAGTGGAGTTATGAGCTCAGTTTCGCCTCAGAACTTGATGAGATTCCAGATTACCGGGAGCTGGAAGCTAACTTCATCTATGAGGATCAGGATGATATGGAGAAGCTCTGGGATATACAGGAAGAGCTTTTTGGAGAGGAGTTCAGGCCTGAAAACTATGAAATCACAGGTATAGAGGAGATCAGAGTTTGAGCTCCAGAAGAGTTTCAGTTATAGCAGATGATTGGAACATTCCTGAATCTGTGCATAGTGAGGCCCTAGATATTATCTCTGATAAATTAGGCTCCAAGTATGACTACGATCTGAAAGCTCTATACGATGAGTTTGGAGGGGATTTTCCAGAAGGTGTCGAGCCTGAGATCGAGGAAGGAGAGTATATGAATGTTTTGAAATCTATGGATGGAAGAACTTGGCATGAAAGGACTGTCGATGTGCTGGCCCAGAAGTATGAAGAGGTTTTGGAGACCTCAGACTATGACATGATGATTAGGGATCTTGATCTCAAGCATTGTAATGATAACTACAGGGCTTCAAAGGCTCCAGTCAGCAGTAGGAAGAATCTAGCTGATCTAAGTCTCCCTATAACTGATGTTGACTTTGCTATGGTAGCATTTAATCAGGGTAGAATTCTGGTAGATTTCTGGGATGTTAAAACCAGAGGAAAAGATCATAGTGGCTCTGATTTACAGGAGAGAATTGATTCCGTGGCGGAAGAAGTAATTTCTGATGGCCTGATTGTTGATCCTGAACTTAACAGAGTAACTTCTCAACATGTAGGCCTGGAGCTTGATAATATGGGCGTGGAAACTCTTCCCAATCAATATTTGGGGGATTACAGGTTATCTGAAGATTTTGATCCTGTAAATTATCAGAGAGAATTCGATCTATTTGTGGAGTCTTTTATGGGGTATAATTCTTTGGAAGAGCTTGAAGAAATAAGTAAGAAAGAAGATTAGTTGATTTCTATATCTTTTCCTTCTGAACCTTCTTTGTCTGCTGTTATTTCCAGGACTCCGTCCTTGTAGGAGGCCTCTACTGTCTCTGAGTCGATTTTGGATGGCCATTGAACTGTTCTTCTGAACATTCTCTTGCTTCTCTCTTTTCTGATGTATTTCTCGTTTTCTTCTTTGATTTCCTGGCTTCCTTCTGCTGTGATCTCGATCTGGTCGTCGTCTGCCTTCAGTGAGATGTCTTCTCTCTGAACTCCTGGCATGTCTGCCGTGATAATTATCTCTCTGTTTTCCTCTCTGATGTCTACCGGCATCTGGCCTCCTGGTACAATGTTTTTGCCCATTTCCTGCATTTCCTCGAACATTCTCTGGAAATGATCCATTACATCGCTTTCATCCTGTCTTCGTAGTCTTCTCATACTTTCTTTTTACCCTATCTTAATTTTTTATTTACAGCATTAAAAATCTTCTTACTCTTCATTCTGTTCAGCGACCTGTTCTTTCAGAAACTCTATCTGGCCTTTAATCTCCTGAATAAGTTCCTCGGCATCTTCCTGTTTTTCCATAAGCTCATCGTCCACGTCATCTGACTTCGCTGATTCAAAATCCTTTTTTGTTGAGTCAAAGCTTTTCTCCAGCTCTTCCAGTTCCTCTTCTATATTCATAAACAATAGTTAAAGCCTTCCACACATAAATCTAACTTGATGCAGAGGCCTGAAGAACTCAGAAACCAGATTGAAAAAGTAATTGAACAGGGAGATAGGCCTTCGGTTGATTTACTGGCAGAAAACATGGATTGGGTTGAGGAGGACGTTCATAGCTGTCTTAACACGCTTGAAAAGAGAGGAGAGGTCAAAACATATGTAAAGGAAATATGGAGTCGGAAGATCCGGTTTGTAGCCTTGAAGAGATAGGCCTTATTTCTTGACCTGTGGTGTTGGAATTGGAGGCAGTAGGCCTAGGCTGTTGGCTACTCCAACAGACTCTGAAAGACATTTTCTGTACAATTCATTCATCAAAGGCACTTTTACGTCTTCAGGAAGCTCTTCGTCTTCTTCCCAAGACTCTGTGATCTCCTCTAGATGTCCTTTCCATAGGACGTTTCCTGACATATTAATTCTTGCCGCTTCATTTCCTCCAGCGTTGTATCCAACCTTGAAGTCGAAGCTGATCCGTGCGACTTCATCATCGAAAGCGTTTACTCTGACTTCCTCTACATCAGTGATTTTAGGAGTATAATTTACCTGAAGATTTCCCTGAGCGTTCCCTTCCTTGGATGCATCAAGAGAATCTATGTTAAATCCAACTATCATAACTGAAAATTAGGCGCAAAACACTTTATTATTAACCATACAATATTCAATCTATGGTAAGCCGCAAAGAACAGTTAATGATGATGGGAGGAGGCCTAATGGTAGCATTCGGATTCATGTTTATGGGAGCTGCATCGCTCTCAGGCCTCACAACTGATGCAGGATCAGGTTCTCAAGGAGAACCAGTAGATGCAGAACTGCCCAACAATACATACTCAAAGAATTCGTTAGACCTAGGGCCAAATGAACAGGCCTTACTGGCATATGAGAACGAAGTAGTGTTTGTAAACGCAATTTACGATAATGAAACAGATTTTAGCTACCTTGAAGGCCTGGACGAACAGTTTAACGGCAGAGTCTATGTTAACTACGTCCGACAGAATGAAACAAGGTTCACATCAACATATCAGATAAATGAGTATCCTTCGATAATTGTAGTCGGCGATCAACAGACACAGCAAGGTCCATACATCAACAGAGCCGAGAACAATCGGGAATCTGTTGTCTCAACGGTCTGCAACGGAATGAGGAATGTAGGCGACGCAGCAGCCGTCTGCTTCTAACCAACATATTTCTTTTTCATTAATTGAAGGCCTTCGCAAAGTCTTCATCGCCCTGAATATCTTCAAACTCTTCTTCCTCAAGCTCCTCTAAAGCCAGGCTTTCCTCAGACGCAGATATGGCGCCTTTCTCACCTATCAAAGTTACGGTAGTGTCGTACTGAGAAGAGTACTGCCGAGCTAACTGAATCAGCAGGCCTAAATTATCTGTAGGAATCTCTTCATGCACTTTTCCTTTCGAGGCCATATTGTCTATCAGTTCTTCAATCTGGTCTTCCAGTTTCTCTACTTTTTTGTCAAGCTCTTTTCTTCTATCATAGAGGTTCTGTCCCGCTTCTGTGAGCTCTCTTTTTCCATGTTCATCAATCTCTACTTCTGTGTCTAGGAATTCTTCAAGTTTACTAATCTTTGCCTCGAGGCCTTTGACTTCCTCTCTGAACTTTTCTAGAGTGTCTGGCAGTTGATTAATTTCCACCCTATAAATTCCAGATAGTTCCTCAAGCACAGGCCTTAATTCTCTATCAGTATTTGAATCAAGTATTTCACAGCATTCATCTAGTATCTCACTCATCTTTTCGATATATTCTTTTGCTGCTTTTCCTGCCTTGTACTCCAGTCTGATGACTCCGTCCTGGATCCTTTTCACATCAGTGATGTAGAATTCTCCTGTATTTCCTGTGGATAATAGATGGGTTCCTCCACAGGCCTCGATATCGATGTCCTCTATCTCGATCAGCCTGATTACGTTGCCGGGAGGCGCACCTCCCTGATAGATTCTGAATCCGTACTTCTGTTCGGCCTCCGACTTTGACAGTTCTTTCACGTTGATGTCGTGGTCCTCTTCTATTATCTCGCGAACTGAGGCCTCGATATCTCTGACAGTCTCTTTCTCCGGTTTCTCGTAATGAGTTATATCGAGTCGTCCCTTCTCCAGACTTTTTTTGGCGCCGGACTGGTAGATATGTTCGCCGAGTTCTTCTCTTGCTGCAGCGTTCACCATGTGGGTCGTGGAGTGGTGCTGAGTAAGTTGCTGACGTTTCTCACCGTTGACGGTGCCTTTCACACGCTTCCCATCCTCAAGATCATGCTCTGGCAAGCGATGGAGTATCACTCCTGACTGTTTCCTCACATCTTCGACCTGAAAACCGTTGATTTTTCCAACGTCGTGCCTCTGGCCTCCTCCCTGAGGATATAACATTGTCTTATTCAGGACAATCCATTCGTCATCGATTATTCTCTCAACTGATGCCTTGAAACTGAAGTGCTTGACTTCTCCATTCTGCCTGTAAGGCTCTCTGCGCTCATAGTAAAGTTTCTCGGTCTCCTCAAGGCCTTCGACGTCGAAATCCTCTTCAACCTCTGTAACTGATTCATCTTCCTCACTGACATGGATGTAGAAATCCTCGGGAACTTCAAAGCCGTGTTCCTCCATCATTTCAGGGCTGACGCCGTGGCTTTCGTAGAGCTCTATCATTTTTTCCAGTGAAGGCCTTTTATCCAGTTCCTCCAGTTTCTCGATGGCCTTTTCCCTTGCTTTGTCGTATTTCTCTTTTTCTACTTCCAGGATTTCCTGGATGGAGTCTATCGAGTCCAGCAGTTCTGGGAACATCGGTTCAAGTTCTTCAGCGTTCCATCGTGCGACCTCTGTCATCTCTAGGTCCCAGTCGTATTTCTCGATGAAGTCCTGGGCTCTCCTGTAGATCATCCTCAGGTTGTGGCCTCCTCCGCTGTTGGAGGGGATTTTTCCGTCGGCTAAAGCATAAAGTAAGGCTCTGGAATGTTCAGCTATGGAGTAAAGCGCTGCAGCCGGCTTGATCTCATCCTTCAGCTCGCTGCTCTCTAGGCCTATCTCTTCCGCCACTTCCTCCCATTTCTCATCTATATCTTCTACTTCATCTATGTTAAGCTCTGAACTGTGTGGCAGGAATTTTTCCCATATCTCTTGATCAATTTCTAGGCCTGTCCGTTTCTTAAGTTTTTCAATGGTTTCAGGCATTACGCTTTCGTAGCTGGTTTCTGTGCCACGTGAAATCCAGGTGATTCTTTCATGACCCATCCCCATATCCAGGACTTTCAGATCTAATTCTTCGTATCCATCCGGAGTCTGTTCATAGAACATGTAGACCTGGTTGAATAATTCCAGGCCGTCTACGAAAAACTCCATGCACGCTCCCAGGTTTCCGCCGCCTCCCCAGCTGTCTTCGTGTAAAATCAGTTTTTCCTCCGGTATTCCGAGTTCTTCTACAGTGAACTTGAACATATCCCTGAAGTATCGGTCCTGATCGTACTCTTCACCTTCCTTGAAGCATGTCTGGCCAATCATCGTGAAGTTTGTGTAGTGTCTTCCGGTTATTCCTACATTATCTACATCATTAAATCTTAGAGAGGGCTGTGGAATAATTAATTCCTCCGCAGGAGGCTCGGCTTCTCCTGAAACCACGTAGGGCTGAAAACAGTAGATTGATGCGCCTGTGAACTCTACATCATCTCGCCAGCGAGCGACAACAGGATAACGATCAATCGAGGTATAACCTCTTTTCTCCATAAAGGCCTCGAATAGCTCCCAGCTCTCTGTATGCGTCAACTCCTTTTCTGTAGGAGAATCGTTGATGAAGGTATAGCCTTCTCCACATTCGGGTTCACCACAAATTTCTCGGCCTCCATTTTTGGCCCAGAAATACATTCCGCATTTTTTACACTGGCCTCGGCTGAATCCTTTCTCTCTTAGAACGTCTGTGGCGAAAAATTTCTCGGGATTATCTGATGCTTCTTCCTTAATTTCTTCCTTGAGTTGGTCGAGGCCTTTCATACAAAGTGATTCTCAGAGAATTTTTTTATCTTAAGGCCCCCCAGAAAAAGAAAAAAGAAAATAGGGATTTCATTCCTTGAGCTGGTTGTAGGCCTGTGCGAGTGTCGCGATGCTGAATGTTGAGACAAATGAGTTCGGTATCAGCTCAACAATCATCGAAACGCCTGGTACTCCTATTAGCTGGAAAATCCATGATACAATATTTCCTGCTAATGATGCAAATAGAGCGATGAATACTACAATCACTCCTAGACCGAATAGTTCCAGTCTGTTACCTTCTGTCAGGTTCCAGCTGGATTTAAAGGCCTCTATGAAGTTCTGGTCTTCTACGATCACGAATACGTTCCAGAAGTAGAGACTTACCAGTATGAACAGGCCTGGAATAATGAATGCTGCCAGTCCGAAGAGTAATGCTATTGAAAATGCTATTCCTCCTACCAACAGGTTAAGTAAGGCCCAGCCTATATTTCTTGTGAAGTATTCTACTGGAATTGTCTCCGTCTCACTGCTGACAAGAGTTCTCAGTGATGCCAGTGCAAAGATTGCGCTCAGTACGAATGTGGCTGCTAGTAAGATTCCTGAGGCTGTACTGGAAATTCCCAGCGCCAGAGGAACCTCTGCAACTCCGTACTCTGAAGGAATAACTCCTTCGTCGAATAAGGCCTGAATCAATGAACTGCTTGCTACAGTGCTCAAGATACTTATCGAGAAGAACAGGCCTGCGATAATTAGACCATTCTTCTTGAATGTTCTTTTGGCTCCGTCAGTTATCGCGGAACCGATATCTAATGCCATAATAAGTTACAGTTACCTGTTTACAC
>ERZ1034573.10-NODE-10-length-53084-cov-25.255143_pt1 | contig 53084 bp, 58 predicted proteins | sample MGYA00520641_ERZ1034573 | MGnify/ENA primary metagenome ERZ1034573 (study PRJEB33760, sample SAMEA4777724) | hypersaline lake metagenome | biome: hypersaline environment; feature: brines | place: Spain | collected 2014-08 | depth 0 m ...
TTATCATCCGTGATCTGAAGCGTTACACGGGCGACGGCATGGATTTCATCCCTGTTCTGGAGTACGAGCAGATGACAGGACGCGCAGGGCGCCCAAAGTACGATGACCGTGGTGAGGCGATTTCTATCGCGAAACAGCCAGGTATGAAGGAAGAGATCCTGGATCGGTATATCCTGGGTGAGCCGGAAAGGATTCAGTCGAAGCTGGCTGTTGAACCTGTCTTGAGGATGCATACGCTGTCTCTTGTGGCTTCTAATTTCTGTACTACTATGGAGGAGCTTGTCAGCTTCTTCAAGAAGACTTTCTACGCTCATCAGTTCGCGGAACCGAAGGCCTCGGACGGGCCTTCTGGACAAGAAGACTCTAGAGAGTCTTCGGGCATGTATGAGGTCGAACAGACGATCAAGGAAGTTGTTGAGACCTTGCGGGATTATGAGTTTTTGAAGGAAAAGGATCTGGAGGCTACAAAAGTCGGCCATAGAGTTTCCGAGCTGTACATTGATCCTGATTCTGCTCATCACATGCTGGAGGCCTTGAAGACTGCTGAGGAAAGGAGGAAGGACGGAAAGGAGAACAAACCGATTTCGTATCTGTTTATGCTTTCAAGAACGACCGAGATGAATCCTCTTTTGCGTGTTGGAGATGATGAGTGGACCGATATAGAACAGGCCTTGATGGATGCCGAGAAGTATGTTTTAGAGACTGTTCCTGAGGAGTGGGATGTGGATTATGAGAGGTTTATGCGGGTTATGAAGACCTCTCTGATGATGCAGGCCTGGATCGGAGAGAAGGATGAGGAAAAGATTATGAACGAGTACGGTACAGCGCCGGGAGGGATCCGTGCGAAGATGAGGAACGCTGACTGGCTGGTTTATGGCGCCCAGGAGCTGGCCCGGATGAAGGAACTTGATCTAGGTCAGGATCTGGAGAAGATGAGACTGAGACTGAAACATGGTATCAAGGAGGAGCTTCTAGGCCTTGTAAAATACGATCAGATCGGTCGTGTCCGAGCCAGAAAGCTTCATGACCACGGAGTGCGTGACAGAGAGGATATACGTGAAGTAGGCTTCGAGAAACTGAAGAAACTGATCGGTAAAAGGACCGCAAAGAAACTGAAGAAACAGGTCGGCGAGGAAAACATCTTTGACCGTGAAAACGTGCTTGATTACTTCTAGCTCCGGCCTATATTGTAGAAATAAGTGAAAAATATGTAAAGGCTTTAGAGCTCGTCTTCAGCTCTCTCTATGAGTTCCTTGTTCCCAAGGTAAAGCGGTGTTCTCTGGTGGAGGCCTTCGGCTTCTTTCTCGAGAATCGACTGTTCTGTATCAGTTGATGCACCGCCTGCTACCTCGAAGATGTATGCTATAGGGTTGGCTTCGAACAGGAGACGGAGTTTGCCTTCCGGAGCATCTGTCCTTGCTGGATAGGCGAAGAGGCCTCCCTGATGCAGTACCTGGTTGACATCGCCGACCATTGCACCGCCGTACCGCAGCTTTAATTCCTTCGAGATCTCGTCGTGGAAATCTCTAAAACTTTCTGTCCAGTTTTTGTTGCCTCCGAAGCCGTAGACGTACGGATCCGGTATCTCTATGTCTTCCGATGCGAGGTGAGGTTCTACACGGTCGCCGGATTTTTCCTCCAAAACGTACTCGTTCACCTGATCGCCTTCAGTACGCATGATAGATATCAAAGGACCATAGACGACGTAGAAAGCCTCATACATGTTCTCACCTTTAGTTGGAAGTTCTTCATCGTAGACACTGATTATGGTCCCGATCAGGTTATTCGTAGGGATGTTAGATGAGCCATCGAGCGGATCCATCGCTACCGAAAGGCCTTCACCGCATTGAATGACTTCCTCCTCTTCCTCGCTTGCTAATTCGCCTACACCTTCGACGTTGGTGATCTGTTCTTTGAGTAGTTCGTTGGCCCAGACATCAGCCTCCATCTGCTTCTCATTACTCGGGTTTTCCTCGCCGACGTACTCTCTCCTGTGCAGAAGGCCTGAACGTATATGTGGTGCGGCCTCTGCGACTTCTTGGAAGACCTGTTCTGCTACCTTTTCCTTATCCATCTTTTGAGGCTTAAAGGACTTCTTCGGGTGTTTTTCCTTCAAAGATGACCTCTTCGAGCTTGTCCAGTAATTCTTCTGGTTCTTCTCTCTGGAAGACGTTTCTACCTACTGCGAGGCCGTTGCATCCGACCTCTATTGTATCATGTACGTCTTTCAGGAAGGCCTTATCTGATCTTTTGGAGCCTCCGCTCATGACTGATTTCATCTCGCCGATGTTTTCCTCCAGTTTTTCCCAGTCCTTTTGTCCTCCAGGGTACTTGCATTTTACCATGTCAGCTCCGAGTTCGAGGCCCAGGCGTGCTCCGTAGGCGACGACTTCAGGATCTTTCTGACCTGAATAATCCGGGTTTTCCTCTATCCCTTCTCCACGGGGATAGGACCACATGATGACAGGTACGTCGTATTTACGTGCCTGTTCCTGTACTTCTCTGAATTCTTTCCACATCCTGTCTTCGTGGATGCTTCCCTGGTACATCGTATAACCTATTGCTTCTGCACCAAGTTCCTCGACCGCATACTGTACAGAACACTGTTTCGGGCTGTAATAGTCTTCTCTCTTCGGCAGGTTGGAGTTCCCGTTCAGTTTGACCAAGAGATTTACTTCATTGCTGTCGTCCAGTTCTCTGAAGGCCTCTGCCACACCTTTCTGGACTGCCAGAGCTGTGACTGCATCGTGTTTCGCCACGTCAAATACATGCTGTGGATCCGCTGATGCAGGATTGGGTTCAAAGTCCACAGGACCATGTTCGGTTCCGTGATCATATGCTACAATTAACGAGTTTCCGTTACGAACGATCGCAGAATCATCGATATCTTTCATATTACGACGTATTACGTTTTATCGTTTAAAGTTCCTTCGGACGCAACTCACTTGAAACTTGGAAAACCTTGTTCTTTCATGAGTAAGACAGGTTCAGAGGAAAAACTGGAAGTAGGCGATCAGGCGCCAGAGTTCGAACTGGAAAATTATGAAGGAGAAAAAGTAGCGTTAAGCGACCTGGACAACTATGACGGAGTTCTAATCGTTTTCATGTGTAACCACTGTCCATACGTCAAGGCACAGACAGAAGAACTGAGAAAGCTGGACGAGGAGTTCAACAGCATCGCGATCGTCGGCATCAACCCGAACGCTGAGACACATCCTATGGATACCGTTGAGAAGATGGGAGGATTCGTCGAAGACGAAGGCCTTGAGTCCTCACACTTTTACTACCTTGTAGATCCTGAGCAGGAGGTTGCTGAGGCCTATGGGGCGGAATGTACGCCAGATCCTTTCCTGCTGGATTACAGACATACTGTTTTCTACCATGGCCGTCTGAACGATAAGGTAGGACCTAATGACGATCTGGAGGATCGTGAGATAAAGAGCGTGATCCAGGATATGCTGAAGAGACGGGATCCTCCGAAGGAACAGGAGCCTTCCCAGGGATGTTCGATAAAGTGGAAAGAGGTAGATGAGGAATGAGTTATACTGTAAGGCCTGAGAACCACGAACTGGAAGAGGCCCGGAGATCCGTGGAAGGAGCTATAGAAAGCTGCAAATACGTCCTGAGTAAAGAAAAAGATCTTGAGATAAATTTAGGTGTTTCATCTGATGAGAGAAGAGGTGCACATGGACTTGCAGAGAGTGAAGAAGTTTTACAGCTTTTTTTCAACCCTGAGATAGACGGATGGAGTGAACAGATAGGTCAGACCGCTGTTAACTGTTATGGAGAGGCCTGGTTCCGGGAGAACAAGGGAAGTATAGATTTTGTCTGGGAGAAGTTTCTGGCCTCGGTTACAGGCCTTTTGCTGCTTGAAAAGACTGGAGAGAGCAGAGAAATTGACGGAGATTTCTCAGATGAATGGGTGGAGAAAGAGGGAAAGCTGGAGAGTATGCTTTCACCTGAAGCCCATGAGGATTTCCCGTGGCAGATCAAAGCCAGGATCGGGGAAGAACTTCTTGAAAAGCATGAATTACAGGATTTTCCAGGGCTTACCCTTTCCAATGTCAGGAAGGCTGGGGAAAAGGCCTTCGACTAAGTGAAAATGCCTAATGTTTTAGAGTTTGAGTGATGTAAAGAATTATGAATAATAAAACCGTTTTTCTGGGCCGGTTCCAGCCGCTGCATAGAGGCCATAAACAGGTTATAGAAGACCATATGGATGAAAAAAACTTTGCAGTAGTAATAGGTTCTGCTGGAAAGAAAAGAGAGGAGGAAAACCCTCTGACCGCTGAGGAACGTGAGAAATTGATTAAAAGCTGTTTTCCTGACCTGGATATCCTGCACCTTGAGGACAGCGATGATGAAGAAGGCGGGCATAATCAGTGGTTAGATGACCTTGAAGGCCTTGGTGTCAAAAAAGTTATCTCACAGAATGACCTTGTTAAAGACCTTGTAAAAGGTAGAGAAGGCCTTGAGCTTGTTGAACAACAGCTTTATGACCCTGAGATCTATTCGGGTACCGAGGTCAGAAGACGGATAAGATCAGGCGAGGAATGGCGGTACCTGGTTCCTGAATGCAGCGAAGGTAAGCTTGAAAATTTCCTGGAAGTAATCAAAGACTCCGGTATACAGTATGATTTCAAACCGGGGTGGAAAAGGGAAAACGCATATCACAGTACCGCGGACAGGTAGGATTTGAACTCCTTTTTCAAACGGTTGAAGACAACGCTAAGCCAGTGATTCTTACTCATAAAAAAATTCAGACTAACCGAGACCTGAGATAACCTTTGCCAAGTTTTTGATTACATCAGTTGCCAGAAGGCCGTTACCATGTTTTTCAAAGGCCTTCTCTCCTGCTTCGCCGTTTACATAGGCTGCAAGGCGTGAGGCCTCAGTTTTATCCAGGCCCTGAGCTCTGAAAGACGCAACTATCCCTGCCAATACATCTCCTGTCCCTCCGACCGTCATACCTGGAGAACCTGTCTCGTTCCTGAAGACTTCATCTCCGGAGAAAATCTTATCGACTTCTCCTTTCAGCAAAACAGTATTACCTGTTTCCGAGGCGAAGGCCTTTTCGGAACCGTATTCATCCCTCATTACCTGGGCCTCACCAGAATGCGGTGTAAAGATCCGGCCTGATTCTTGTATCAGCGGTTTTATAGCCTCTGCATCGATCACAAGATCACCTGCTTTTTCTCCAAATCCTTTCAGAGCTTTTTCGTCGAAATCCGAGAGGCCTGGTCCTATCACCGTTGTATCTGCCCATTTTTCCAGGTCCAAGGCCTTTTTCAGGGAGCTTTCGTTGAATCTTTCTCCGTAGCTTTCGACTATCAAATTTTCGGAAAAGCACTTTACGACAGGTTTTGCTTCTTTTGCGGTCAGAATTTTGACAAGGTCGGCTCCGGCTCTGAGCGCTGCCTGTGCTGTTAAAGCCGGTGCACCGGCGTATTTTCTGCTTCCTCCGATTACCAGGACTTTTCCATTCTGGCCTTTATGCGTGTCTGAAGGCCTCTGAAGTTTTTCGAAAAGTTCTTCCATAATACTTTTTTTGAGGCCTTTGCTGAAAAGTTTTCCTGGACCGGATTAATTCTTTTTATTCGGCTGAGGGAAATGTGTTACGTGATATTATGGTAGAAGTCGTTGTAAACGGGATCGGAACGATCGGAAAACGCGTGGCAGAAGCCGTCAAAAAACAGGAAGATATGACTCTGTACGGTTTATCAGATGTCTCCGCAGGACAGGGCCTTGTAACCTTGCTCTCGCCTGAAGGAGAGTTACACGGGACAGACCTGTACGCTTCGAACGAGAAAGGCCTCGAACAGTTAAAGGAAGACGGGATGCATGTAGAAGGCCTCCTGAAGGATCAGATGGAGGAAGTTGACCTCGTGGTCGATGCTACCCCTTCTGGAGTCGACGAGATGAACAAGGAAAACCTCTATGAACCTCACGACGTTAAAGCGATCTTCCAGGGCGGGGCCTCAGACGATATCGCAGAGGTCAAGTTCAACGCCGACGCAAACTACGAGGAGGCCTCCGGCGAGGACTTCGTCAAAGTAGTAAGCTGTAACACGACCTCCCTTTCCAGAACAATGAGTGCCGTGGACGAAAAGTTCGGAGTTGACGAAGCAGTAGCCTCCCTAGTCAGAAGAGCCGGCGATATACCTCAGGACGGCAGAGGACCTGTTAATTCCACGATCCCGGTTACAGACGTTCCCTCTCACCACGGACCGGATGTTCAGGCAGTTATGCCCGAACTTGACATCAAAACACTCGCTGTCAAAGTACCTGTCACCTACGGACACGTCCACATGGTAAATGCCGAGTTAGAGGAAAATGTTTCAGAGGAAGAGGTGCTTGAGGCCTTCAAAAACCAGCCAAGAGTTAACTTGATCGAAGCCGACGCAGGATTCGACTCCACAGGAAAAGTACACGAACAGATGAGAGACCTCGGCAGGAAAAGAGCTGATATGCAGGAAGCCGGCGTCTGGAAAGAGACAGTAACTGTAGACGATGGAACGGTTTACTGGATCCATATGGTGCATCAGGAGTCGATAGTAGTTCCTGACAACGTTGACGCCATTCGTGCCATGTTCGACATGGAAGGAAAAGAGGAATCGATAGAAAAAACAAATGAAGCCATGGAGATAGAATAAGCCTTTTTAGGCCTGCCTAAAGCCTGTTTTTCCCCTTTTCAGACATCATATCTTTTTTATTTATTCCAGATTATTGATAACCTATGATTTCCTTCGAACAGCCCGTGGTCGTATTCCTGGCGACAGGAACCCTTCTGACCGAAATCGGTTTACTGGCATACCTCATCCTGTCAGTTGTAAAACATTTTACAGACTACAGAGAAACGGAGATCGAGTCGCTGAACAATATTCTAGACAGGAACTACAGAGAGATAGGCCTTTCATTTGCCGCCATAGCAACTCTGGGAAGCCTTTACCTTTCAAATATCATGGGATGGTCTCCGTGCAGACTCTGCTGGTTCCAGAGAATACTGATGTATCCATTGGTACTACTCTTCCTGATCTCGATAGTCCTAAACCGCAAAAAGGTATCAGATTACACACTACCTCTATCTATAATAGGATTTGCAACAGCAGTCTACCACTACCTTGTCCAGTTCCTAGCACAAGTTCAGGCATCAGGCTGTTCGATAACCCAAGTATCGTGTGAGGCCAAATACACGATCTACTACGGACACATCAGCGTCCCATTGATGGCCGCAGCAGCATTCGCAGCCATAGCGATCCTAAGCTACAGAGACTTCAGAAAAAGGTAAATGACAGATGAACGATCAAAACGACAAAATTAAAATCCTTCTAACCGGCTGGGGCTATCCTCCTGATATCGATGGAGGCCTCGACATACATGTCTACCACCTCTTAAACGAACTCAGGAAAAGACAAGATCTTGAAGTAAAACTCGCACTTCCAGAGGAAAACGCACCGGCAAGAGAAGAGATAATTCCAGTAGAGACCGGGAAAGGCGATATGACCTGGAAGGCCCGGAAGATGAGTGCCGAGATCGCAAAAAAGGCTCAGGATTTCGATGTAATACATACCCATGACTGGTTCGGGGCAGAAGCCGGCTACAAGGCCTCGAAATACTCTGAAACCATCTGGATCTCGACCCTGCATTCACTGATATCCTCTAGGACGCATGGAACCTCTGAGAAAATCGAGAAGATGGAAAAAGTCGCATCAGAGGAACCGGACAGACTTATAGCAGTAAGTGAAGGCCTCAGAGATGATATAGAGGAAACTTTCGATGCAGAGGCCTCGGTAATACATAATGGTTTCTCAAAGCCGTCTTCGACAGGTAAAGATGTCAAGGAAGAACTCGGCATCGATGAGGACATGGTATTTTTTGTAGGAAGGCACGCGGAGCAGAAAGGCATCGAGCATCTTCTCTACGGGTTCAAAAAGTTCCTGGAAAACAACAACGAGGCCTCTCTGGTGATCGGAGGCGACGGCCATATGAGAGAGCCTCTGGAAAACTTCGCGGAGTTACTGGGTATCGAGGAAAAAGTTTTCTTTACAGGTTTCATCCCTTCAGAAGAGCTTGGAGATTACTACAGGGAGGCTGAGGCCTTTGTCTCGCCTTCGATAAATGAACCTTTCGGTTTGACGATAACCGAGGCCCTGGAATCAGGTACAAAAGTTCTGGCGACGGAAAGCGGTGTAGACGAGCTTTTATCCTCCGATGCTATCACCGAGATAAGACCTGAGTCCGATTCGATCGCTGAAGGCCTCGAAAAGGCTCTGGAGAAAGATTTTTTGCCAGATTATGAGTCGAGAACGTGGTCTGAGATGGCTGAAGAAATCTTAGAGGTTTATAGAGAAATTAATTGATTATTTCTACGTTTTGAGGCCTTTCGCTGTGGAGGACTGCGTATGCGTTTTCTTTCTCTGCGAGGAATGTCGGGTCTTCGCTGTAGTATGTGGAATCTGAGCCTCCTTCTCCTGGGAGGTATATACGTTCTCCGTTGTCTGATTGTACGGCTATCGCTACTTCTCTGGATGTATGTACTTCTATGAGGTAGCCGTTTTCTTTTTCTGTTATTCTGGTTTCCACAGTTGTAGTATGTTTCACAGGTAGTTTTTAACCTTGCCGAGGCCTCCTATTTTTTCTTCTCCGTGGCAACATGCCGTGTTATAAATAAGGCCTCGAATTCTTTGTTTATGCTGCCAGTAACCCTGAGCTTTGAAGTTCATCAGCCTCACAGACTGCGTACCGACGGCGTAAACGAGGACGCAAGCACTCTTTACGGCAGGTATTTTGACAATGAGATGAACGAGCATTTCTTCAGAGATGTGGCGGAAAACTGTTATTTCCCGGCTACTGAACGACTTTTGAGAAATGCGAAGAAGTTCGAGGGATCCGACCGCGAGTTCAAGGTGAACTTCTCGATCTCCTCTAGCTGGGTGGAGCAGGCGAAAAAGTATCATCCTGAGCTTATCGATATGCTGAACCGTTTCCCGGACGGAACCGTCGATTTTATCGGGCAGACCCATTACCATTCGCTTTCAGGCCTTTTCCATGATAAAAGCGAGTTTCGCTGGCAGTTAGACAAACACAGGAATATTATAGAGGATACTTTCGGTAAAAGGCCTCAGGTAATGACGAACACAGAATTAATTTACCACAACGAGATCGGGAAGGTCGCTGCCGAGGAAGGATACGACGGAATCTTTACAGAAGGAGCTCCACGTATGCTTGGCTGGAGAAGCCCTAACCACGCCTATACACAGCCGGATTTCGTAACGGAAAACGGCAACAATATTTTACTGAGGAACAGAAAGCTTACAGACGATGTAGGGTACCGTTTCTCCGCCGAGTGGTGGGACGAATACCCCCTAACAGCTGAAAAGTACGCTAGATGGCTTTCCGCAGCGCAGGGCGATATGCTGAACCTCTTCATGGATTATGAAACATTTGGTGAGCATCACTGGGAAGGTACCGGGATCCTGTGGTTCCTCGAAGACCTTCCGCAGCAGGTATTTAACCAGAACAACCTCAAATTCTCGACAGTTAGAGAGGTCGCACAGAACAACGATCCTGTCGGAAAGTTCGACGCGTTTGAATACAACACTGTTTCGTGGGCGGATCAGGAGATGGACGCTTCTGCCTGGCTCGGAAATGATATGCAGAAGATGCTTTTCCAGAAACTCCAGGACATCGAACATAAAGTCAGGGAGATAGACGATGACGAAGTGACCAATGTCTGGAGGAAGTTTTTGACCAGCGACCACCTGCATCATATCGCGACAAAATCCATGGAGGACGGCAACGTACACAACTACTTCTCGTACTTCGATCATCCACACCAGGGATTTGCTGTGATCACAGAACATCTGATGGATTTCCAGCAACAGGTAGAAAAAAGATACAGACGCTAGAGGCCTCTACTCTCCTTAACTGTTCTACCGACTAGAGCTATCAGAACTACAGATACAGCGGACAGATAGAACGTGAATCTGAATCCCTGAGCCATACTACCTGTTCTTAAAAAGTAAAGCAGGACCAGTACTACAGAAATCTTTCCGAAGCTCTGGAAGACCTCTCTCAGGGAGAAAAATCCTAGAACAGAGTTTTCCTCCGCGATATCCGCTACTATCGAGACCAGAGGAACCGTATAAACAGTATAGGTAAGCCCTGCTACGAAGGAAATGGCAAAGGCCAGAAACCTGGATTCAAGACCAGGAACAAATACATAGATTGTCCCTGAAGCCACTGCACCTGTTAGAAGAAGTTTCTCGTGCTCTAGAACATCACTTATCTTTCCGGCAGTTATTGAGAAAAGGCCTGCTCCTATAGCCATCAGAGTTTTAGCTGAACCCACGTTTAGAGTTCCTCCTATCACGTAGTAGATGAAAAGAGGCAATATGAATACATATGCAGTGGTGGCGAAGCCATCCAGGAAGTAGAGCGTCCATAGATCAAGATCATCAAGTGAAGTGAGGCCTTCAAGACTGAACTCTGGTTTCTCACTTTCTTGACCATATATCAGTGGCAAGATAGATGATGCTGCGAAGAAAAGGGCGATAGTTACCAGAACGTTAAACCCCGTATAGGCCATTATGGAAGCTCCTATGAGCGGTGCCAGAGGACTGACAAGTTTAGGTATACCCTCGAGTTTACCATAACTCTTTCCTCTATCCTCCTTTTCACTGCCGACAGTGAACTCTGTGTTAACAGGTATCCAGTGTAAAGCGGAAGCCAAACCTGTCAGGAAACCTAGAAAATGTATAAGAAAAACATCAAGTTGAAAGACCTGCAAGAGAACAAATATGAGAACATAGAGTAGTGAGGAGGAAACAAGAGCCAGTTCTTTACCATATCTCGAGACTAATTTGCCTACAGGCAAAGAAACAACAGCAAACGCAGCCACCTCCATAAGTATGTATGAGAAAACAGTGAACGGCGAGAAGCCCTGTTGAGCTATGAAGATAGGGATGAATATCGAGACAAGGCCCAGTGCAAAACCATGGAGAGACTTGTAGGCTGTCAGCCGGTTAATTCTGTCCTCAAAGGCCTTTATCATGTAAAACATTTCACAGACTTCAGGATTAAAAATCAACCGGCAGATTTCTGAGGAGTTCGGTAGATAGAAAAAAGATACAGGAGGTAAATATACCGTGGAAAAAACCAGGATAAAGGCCTTTCTCGAAAACAACAAAGTAGTTCTCGGCAAGGACTTCGAACTCACTGGCAGAAAGAGCGGAGAATCCAACCACAACTTCATAATCGAAGCAGACGGAGAAAAATACGTTCTACGAGTCTCCAGAAAAGTCTCCAGGCGCTCAAGGCTCAGAGAAGAGGCAAAGGCCCTGGAGTTCCTCGAGGAAAACGGTGTGGAAAACATCCCCCGGAAGGAATGGTTCGGAGAAACAGAGATCGGCGCAGTACTTATAGAAACGTTCATAGGAGACGAAGACCTGGAAAACAACCATTTCACAGACCAGGAACTGAGAAAATCTGCAGAACTCCTCGCAGAGATACACTCAATACCCATAGAAAAATATAACAAGTTCTTCGATACAGAAAAAGATGAAAAGGATTCGCTGAGAGAGATCTATGCGACAGAATACAAGAAATGGTCGGAAAGGCCTTACAGAGAATACCTGGAGGTTGTGGAAGAGACCGATGAAAGAATCGAGAAGGCCTACAAACTGCAGGAACAGCTTTTCGAAGATGTACCTGATGTAGACGTAGATCAGAGGCCTGTTCACGGCGATCTGGGTTTTAATGTCCGAAGATCAGAGGATGAGATCTTTTTCGTCGACTGGGAGTACTTTACAGCAGGTTATCCCGGCCATGATATAGTTTACTTCTTCGAGCATGAAGGCCTGGATGAAGAGGAGCGTGAGATCTTTCTCGATGAGTACAGGAAGCACCGTGAACTGGATGATGTGTTTGAGAGGAATCGTGAAAGGTACCGGAAGTTTTTAGCTTTCAATGATGCTGTCTGGGCTGCGAAAAGGATCGCTTCAGGTGAAGGAGACAGAGATAAGATGGAAAATATTTTCGAGGAGAAGATCTCGAAGTTGGAGGAGTTGCATGGAGGCCTTACTGGATAAAAACAGCGAGGCCTAATCTCTGTGTTATGACAAGTAAACATTCTGTGGAAGTAGAGGACGGTGAGGAAGTCTCCGCTGTCCATCACTCAGCTGATTCGGATAAATGGATATTTTTCTGCCACGGATACGGAAGCGACAAGGAAGGTAGCTACGAGGAAAGGGCGAAAAGAGCAGTTGAGGAAGGTTACAACGCTGTCAGGTTCGATTTCAGGGGAAACGGTGAGAGCGATGGAGATTTCATCGATCAGAGCCTTTCCTCACGTATAGCCGATCTTGAGGCCTGTATCAATTTCTTCGAGCCGGAAAAAATCTATTTATTCGGTATGAGCTTCGGAGGAAAGGTTGTGCTCCATGCGACAGAGGATTTGGAGGTTGAGGCCCTGGTCCTGAAGTCTCCAGTTACTTACAACTCGATAATGGATAAGTTCCGGGAAGTAGTCGAGGAGAAAGGTACTTACACGCATTTCGGCGATAAGACTATCGATGAACGTTTCTTCGAGGACTTCGATACGTACAGCTTTGAAGAAGTTACCTCAGGCCTTGATTTGCCGGTCGCTGTGTTCCACGGCGGAGCTGATACGACCGTTCATTTCGAGAACTCTGCTGAGGCTGTAAAGGCCTTTGAGACTGAAGCTTTGCTGTACAAGCTGGAGGGAGAGGGGCATTCTATGAGCGATGGGGGAGAAAAGAAGTTGAAGGATATGATGTTTGCCTGGCTGGACCAGATTTAGACAGGCACTGCTCCCTGGTTCCTGTCGTCATCCAGCAGGCCGAGGCTGATGTCGCCGTACTCGTCCTGGAAGTCTCCTACTGTCTCTCTGGCGCCTTCGTAGATATCCTGAGCTTTGTCTTTGACCGGCGTGTAGTCGTCGTTTTCCATTTTCTCAGCCGTATATTCTCCCAGAGTCATCGATCCATAGGCTGCGGCTGTTCCGGCTGCGACTTCAGGGCCGGCAGCTGCTGCAGCGGCTCCCAGGGCCGCGTCGAAACCGTATTTCTCGGTCATCTCGCGGATTCCTCCCTCGCCCTGGTCTTCTTCCAGAGTTTCGTCAGCGTCGTCCATCCCGTAGCCGTCACCATCGAGTATACCCAGCATTGTTTTTTGTCACCTTATGATAACAACATTATCACTGGAAGTATTTAAACTTTTCGGAGTCATTTTCAGAAATTTATAGAGAGAACGAAGGCCTTCTATTCAAGAGCCTGACTGTAGATGCCTGTAGTCCAGGCGCTTATCTGTTCCCAGCGAAAATTATCCTCAACACGGTCTCTTGCGTTGTCTCCCATCCAGTCCGCCCAGCCAGGATCTTCAAGGCCTCTTGAGACCTGATCTGTGATCGATCCTGAATCAGCCGGATATGTGTGGAGGCCTGTGTATTCATGTACAATCGTGTCTTTCATTCCTCCTGTATAGCTTCCTACCGTCATTGTTTCCGATGCTGCGGCCTCTAGAGGTACAATGCCGAACGGTTCATAGACTGATGGCGCGACTGTCATCGTGGCTTCCTTCATAAGTGACATTAACTCGTTGTCAGAAACATAGCCTGGGAAATGTACTTTGTCCCCGACCTGGCTCTTTGCTATCGATTTGTAGTGTTCTGTGGCTCCAGAACCACACATGACGAACTTGGCTTCCTGATGCTGGTCCAGGATATGTGGCATCGCCTCGATGAGGTGTCCGGGGCCTTTCTGTGGGTACATCCGGCCTACAAAAAGTACGATATTTTCCCAGTCCAGTGCATACTGATCTCTCTGCAGGTCCTGGGAGTGGCTGTCAAATCTTTCAAGATCCACGCCGTTCGGTATATAGTTTATCTTATTCTCAGGTACCTCATACGTGTGTTTCACCTCTTCAGAAAACTCTCTTCCCACTGTGATGACCTCTTCTGCTTCATATGTACCGTACCATTCAAGGTCGTGGATAGTTTTCTGGTACTCTGAGCTGATCCCGTCTCTTCCTTTCTGCGTTGAATGGACAGTGAAGACCATCGGAAGATCTAAAGTTTTCTTTATACCTGTCGCGCCCGGTACTGCCATCCAGTCGTGTGCATGGACCAGATCAAAATTGTTTTGCTTGTGGAGTTCGATAGCTTTTTTCTCCATCTCGTGGCCGAGATGCATGGCCCATGAGATAGTGTTCGCGGCAGAATCAGTTGATGGAACTCTGTGGATCTGTACTCCATCTCTCACTTCAGAAGTCCTTTCATCTCCATACGTTATAACCACTGGCTCATGTCCCTGGGAAGCCATAGTCGTAGCTAGATCCTCACAGTGAGCTGCTATACCTCCGGCCTTGTAAGGCGGATACTCCCAGGTTATAAATAGAGGCCTCATCTTCAATCACTTAAGTTTCTACTTTTTTCTCCTGTTTAACAAGTTCTCTGTATTTGTTTAAAACTCTTTCCGGCCATCCATGGCTGAAAGGATCGACTACGTCCACTTTATCATCCGGCGCATCAAGATCGAACAGCACCGAGTTCTTCGTATCCTCTTTCGTAGTAAGAATCTGATCCGATTCATAAACGCCCTGCCACTCCAGCTCAGAGATTATCTCAGCATGCTCCCCCTCAAAACCACGTTCGTTCTCCGTGGAATGGAAGGTCAGCACAAGAGGCCTTTCAAGCTTCTTGGAAAGAGCTACACCTCCAGGAACGGTAGTCCAGTCATTAGCATGTATCAAATCCACATCTTCACCTATGTTCTGCATTACCTGTTCCTTCAACTCGTTGTTCATCATCATAGACCAGTTATACAGGTTATCGCCATCAAAATCAAGAGGTGCTCGCAGAACATCGACTCTATCATCGATGCTGTAGTAAGAACCGTCATCAAACGAAACCACACATACCTCATGACCTTGATCAACCAAATACTCTGCTATAGTCTTGATATACTCGGAAATAGCCTCACCATCACTGAACTGCTTTGAGATAAGCACTATATTCATCTACCTGAACCTCTCCTCGAACCCTATATCCTTGCTTTTCTCAACATCAGGCTGATTGAAAGGATTCACACCTCTGAACCAGGCAGAATAAACCGCCAGATACTGCATAAACGCAACTAGTTCGCCGGCAGAACTGTAAGAAAGCTCCTCCAGCGTCAAAGTGGCATTAGGCCTTTCCTCCTCACTTACAGCATGCTTAACTCCGATATACTCTGACTTCAGAGCCTGGGAATACGTGTTCCTCTCAAGGCCTTCGAGCTTCTTCCCTCTGACCTCTATATCCCTGAGGCCTTCGGGCACCTCTATCTCCGCGTGTTCGTGGGTCTCAGTCCTGAAAAACAGAGGAACTATGTTTTCCTCCCCTCCGAACATCCTCTGGTTAGTATGATGCTGGTACTCAGGACCTAGATCGCCGTAGACTGTCTGGCCCTCGCCTTCCTTACATACAGTTTCATGCATCAGCTGTACGAACAGAGGATAAAAGCCGAACATCCTCGTGGAGTAGAAAGGAGTCAAGATATCTGTGTAGCCGTTTTCCTCGGCTTCAAACAGTTTCTCAGCCAGATCTCTGGCTGCATTCTCCTTTCCCGGCTCCAGTTTCCCGTACATGCTTTCAGCACCGGAACGGATCTCATCCACATCCATACCCGCCAGCACCGCAGGAACAAGAGCTGTCTCAACCGCACCTGTAAACCTACCGCCTATATCAGGGTGCTCGACCCAGTCAAGGCCTTCCTCCTCGACTATACTTCTCAGTGCGCCGTCGTTGTCCGACGTGACCGGGAAGACCTCGTAATCTTTCTTCATGAAAAACATCAAGGCCTCTATCACACCTACCGTTTCCCCAGACTTGCTGATAGGGACTACAAGAGTATCTTCCTCATCCAGTTCTCTTGAGAGCCTGTTCAGGTAGTCAGGATCCATCGTCGTAACCAGCCTTACATCTTTATCGATCTCAGGCAAGAAAGCGTATAGATAGGCCCTGAAACTTGTTATGGACCCGCCGTTTCCTATAACTATCAGGTTCTCGAACTCTTTCTCTGAGGCCTTTTCCTTTATCTCTTCAAGGTCTGGACTGTATTCTGCGAATTTTGGCGTCTCTTTCTGTGCTATCTCTTTTCCTTCTGTATCCATGTTTTCTGTCTGTATCTCAAAGCTCATTTTGATTCCTCCAAGGCCTTTTCGTGGGCCTCTCTGTAGTTTTCTCCCAGTTTTTCCCATGATGTCATCTGTGCCAGTTTTCTGGCGTTGTGCTTTCTCTCTGTGATCTCTGTCTTCGAGTAGCTTACGATATCGTTTATCATATATGCCAGGTCTTCTGCTGCCTGTTCATCTTCTTTCTCATGTCTTTCAAGGACCTTTATACCCTTTCTCTCGTCATTTTCGGTGTTCTCGTTGAGGTATTGTCCGAACCCTGCGAGGTCGGTCGTTACGGCGAGCGATCCGTTGGCTGCGGTCTCTACAGGCGTGTATCCCCACGGCTCGTAGTAGGAGGGGAAGATACCTGCGCTGGATGCGACTATCGCATCGTTGTAGTCCATCGAGAGCAGTTTATCGCCTACTGAAAGGTATGTCGGGTAGAAAACGACTTTTACGCGGTCCTCTTCCCTGTTCCTGAGGCCTTTATCCCACAGCGCTTCCAGTATCTCGTCGTTGGCGTAGTTCAGGTCGAAGGCTGAGAGTGGTGGAGTCTCGTCTTTCTTGGTGTGGAAGTTGGCTTCGAGCGATTCAAGTTTTGCGGAGCCTTTAACTAGGTCTTCCACTCCTGCTGAAGGTTCTTCTCCTGAGGTTATGGAGTTGAGAAGGTTTTCCCGTATCTGGGGCATCACCGAGTCGATGTAGTCCTCCAGTTCCTCGTAGAGTGATATGTTTTCCAGGACCTCCAGTTTCTCCCCCTTAACGTCCGCAGGAACAAAGATGAAGACGAAGAAGTCGTCTCCCTCCATCTCGTTCACCTTCGAGAGAGAGTCTATCAGCAGGTCAAGGCCTTTGTTGTGGAACTCGTACCTGCCTGAAGTATACAGTATCCTGGGATCGTCCTCCAGGTTCACGTCGTAGTATGGTTCGAAGTAGGCCTGGAGGAAGCTTTTGAACTCCTCTTTCTTTTTCTTGTGATTATACGATAATTCCTCCAGGCTGGGGTACTCGTCCACGTTGAAACCGTTCGGAAGTATCTTGTCCGGTTTCACGTTCAGAACTGCCTCTGCCTCCTTCCCAGTGTTCTTACTGACAGTGGTGAATGCATCAGAAATCTCTGCTGCGGTCTGTTCCATCTGGTGTTTCGCCTTCACACCGTAGTCCTCAGCCAGGGAGCCGTCCACGTTCCCGTGCTCGACAGCGTTCCTCAGGTCGAAGTCGGAGTTAGATAACGCCCTGCCGAGAACAGTAGCGTGCGTCGTGAAGACCGCTGGAGAATCGAAGTTGAACATCGCAGGGCCTGAAAGCCACTCGTGAAGATGCACGACCGTTTCGCCTTCAAGTTTCTCGTCTTCAAGCCTGTCGATAAGGAGGCCTACAGCATAACTCCATTTCAGAGGTTCCTCGAAGTCCCTGCCCGTTTCAAGAGAGTCGATGTCGTATTTCTCCCACATCTCAGTCTTGATATCATCTACATCTCTTTCAAGGCCTGAAGCATCTACAAGTATACATTTAGGACTGTTTGAGACTGTCCAGACACCGTAGTAGCATTCTATACCTTTCTTGCGCAGGTCCTCAAAGACTTCCTCGTAGGGATGGTCTTTCCTGGGTGCGAAGTCGCTTCTCGCCGATTCCTCATCGTAAGGCCCTACTGTGAGATACTGATCGCCGTAGAAATCCTCCATCTTGGAGGCCTTGGATTTAAGAACCTGATAAATACCTCCTACCTTGTTAGCTACCTCAAAAGAAACCTCTATCAGGTTGTCTGGAGCCATATTTCACAAACCGTATTGCTCGTATAAAAACAATTCCAGAAACGAGGGGATTACTACCCTGTGGTCAAAATACAGGTTTTATACCTGATCAGGGCCTTGATGGTTAATATGAGGTATAATCTTACTGAAAACCTGTCAGATAGGAAAGGAGTTATCTCGAATTTACACGGATTCCTGAACAGGCACCTGGATGGCGGGTTCAAGTCGAAGTGGTCCGGCTACTGGACTCCGCCTTACAAGTACATGGATTATTTCAGTTTCAAGGTGAACGGGATCTGGCTGGACCAGGAAACACTCCAGGGCGTCGAGTACGGAGATAAGATAGTTTACTACCATGAGACAGGGTCTCTTGCAGTTGAGGAACACATAAAGACGCCTGACAAAGTTCCAGGCCTTGAAGTAGAGCTGAAGATACGGAACAAAGGAAGAGACAGGAAAGCCGTTCAGACAGTACTGGAGACCGGAGTAGACATCAGGAAAAAAGACGAGGACGTACCTGATAGAGATTACAGTCTGAAGGAGAAAGGTAACCGGTTGAAGATAACTTCACAGAATAAGAAGCTTGTGATCAGGAGCGAGGACAGGTTTGAAAGAGAAGGAGAGGCCTTCGAGAAAGAACACTACCCCGGTGAGAGGCAGAAGTGTTTAGTCCCAGGTAAGATAGTTTTCAGGAAGGAGGTCCCTCCAGAGACCAGAGAAACCGTGAACCTGGAGTTTCTGACCTCCGAGGCCAGTTTCAAGACGCTGGAGAGACAGGAACAGGAGCTGAGGAACCAGGAACTCGGTAGAACCTTCAATTACAGCATCGAAAGCATGGAAAATCTTATCTACGACAGAGAAGGGACAGGTGTCATCGCAGGACATCCCTGGTTCCAGGAGTACTGGGCAAGAGACAGCTTCTGGACAGTTCTAGGCCTTGTAGACGCAGGGCATTTCGAACTGGCGGAAGATATACTTGAGAACTACGCGGAGAAAGACCTTAACTCGCTGATAGATCTTGAAACAGGAGAAGGCGATGACATGGAGAGGGCAGATACTTTACCTCTGTTCATGATAGCAGTCGACAAACTGAGAAGACATCATCAGATCAGTGAAGAGCTTGAAGAGGCAGTAGAAGGCCTTATGGAAGAAGCAACCTTAGATGAGGGAGGTATTGTACAGCACGGAGACCAAGCAACCTGGATGGACACACTGGAGAGGTCTCCTGCCGTCGATATACAGAGTCTGTGGCTGGAGGCAGCAGATATCTCGGAGGAGAGGGAAGAGATACTGGCTGAAGGCCTGCAGGAGTTCGAGGAAAAAGGATACATGAGAGATTATCTTGGATCAGAGGCTCCGGAGACGATCAACCCTGCAGTTCCGTTGATGCTGGGGCATGTGAACGAGAGTAAAGCGGAGAAGTACCTCGAGAAGATAAACGGAGAGTTCTCCTCGATGTACGGCGCAAGGACTAGGTCTGTAACCGATCCAGGCTACGAGGGAGACGGCTACCACAACGGATCTGCCTGGGGGCTTACAACGATGTGGGCTGCAGCCGCTAACCTGGAGTACGGCCAGGAGAAACAGGGCAGAAACTTCCTGGAGAAGATGACACAGTTCATAGACAGGAACCAGCCCGGAGCACTGCCTGAAGTAGTGGACGCAGAGACAGGACAGCTTCTGGGATGCAGCGAGCAGGCCTGGAGTGCAGGCCTTTTTGTACATGTTGTAGACAGTTATCTTCTGGGTATAGACGTCAGAGAGGATAAAGTCATCATAGATCCGGCTTCAAACTTTACAGGTAAGCGTCTTGGTAAACGCATAGGAGATCAGGTGCTAGATCTGGAGTTTGAAGATGGAAAGGTAGAATTACTGAACGATCCAGGTATTGAGGTAGAGTTAAGAGGTGGAAAATAGTATGATAGTCGTAAATTTCAAGGCCTACAGTAATGCAGTTGGAGAAAAATCAGAGGAGGTTATCGAGGCCTGTCGAAAGGCCTCTGAGGATACAGGTGAACGTGTGATTGTCTGTCCTCAGCCGGAGGATCTTCTGCGTGCTGAAGACGTCGAGTCGTTTGCACAGCACGTGGACGGCGTTAATCCTGGGAGTCATACCGGTTCTGTTCTGGCAAAAGGTGTTAAGGAGGCCGGAGCTACAGGGACTTTGATTAACCACTCCGAGAACCGTCTGCGGGACAGGGCTATCGAGGCCTCTGTGAACGCGGCGAAGAGTCTGGGCCTTGAGACGATTGTCTGTGCTCAGAGCCCTGGAGAGTGTAAGAAGTACAGGGAGTTTGATCCGGATTATATCGCTTTTGAGCCTCCTGAATTGATCGGGGGGGATAATCCGGTTTCGGAGGCGAAGCCAGGTCTTATAGAGGAGGCTGTGGAGGAAACCGGAGAAGGTGTTGAGACACTGACAGGTGCCGGCATCAAGTCGAAGAAGGATGTTGAGAAAAGCATCGAGCTGGGATGTGAGGGAGTCCTGGTTGCTTCTGGCGTGGTAAAAGCTAATGATATATACGGGGAAGTCAAAGAACTGTGTGAAGGACTATGAAAGATATCTGGGTTCAACGGTACAGAGAACACTGCAGGGTGCCAGAAACAGATAACGTGGACGTTCTGACAGGTTTTAATGCGAACATAGATGTCCTCTACGATGTCGATAAACTGGAGCTTGAACTGGAAGAGGTCGAACCTGAAAACCTGGATACGATATCGAATATCAACGACTTGAAGGCCTTGCTGAAGTATGCTATGGACAACAGTGTCAACGAGGAGGCCTCACTGGACAGCCTGGATTATTCTTTCTCAGAGGGTGAAGAGACTGTCGGTGGGCAGGCAGGGATTATGGCCAATTACCTTTCAGGTATCGGTAACTCGGTGATTTTCTATACTCCTTTCCTTTCGCAGGAGCTGGCGGATTTGATAAACGTTAACGTGCTTTTCCCGACTGTAGAAGATGAGTTTATACTGAAAAACGTCCGTGATGCCTCGAATACGGATAGAACGAAGAAAAACATGATTTTCGAGTTCGATTCGGATAAGACAGGACGTGTAATCGGTTCAGACTCAATCAAAGGCTTCGGGCCTTACTTCAGAAAGAGCATCGTAGATGAGTTCGAGGAGATGGACGAAAACCTTGACAGGATCCTCTTGTCTGGCTTCCACGACATCGAAGGCAACAAAGAGGCAAAGCTGGAGAAATCAAGGAAACAACTGGACCAGATAGAGACTCCTGTACACATGGAATACGTTAACACCGATAAAGAGAGGGCAGAAAAAATAATAAAGAAGATTTTGCCGAAAATAGATAGTATAGGCCTTGACGAGGAGGAGGCAAAACAGGTCAACAATATTGTAAGATCTGAAGAGATCAAAGGAGAGCTGACAACAGGAGAGGCCTTTGACCTGGCGAAAAACCTTATAGAAAAGCACGACCTGTCCCGTTGCCAGGTACACACCTATAAGTTCCATCTGACAGTAGTTGAAGATGAATATCCTGTAGATACCGAAAAGATCCGGGACGCTATGCTTTTCGGAGAGATCTCGGCGATTAAATCCGCCGAAAAAGGAGGTATAGCAGGCAGAAACGATTTCAAGGATCTAGATATGGAAAACAAACACGTCAAAAGACTTGACATGCTTGAAGACTTCGGAAACTTCTTTGAAATAGAGAACTTTGCCAGGAACGGCACAGGAAAAGTCGAGGACTACAGGGTAGCAGCCATACCGACAATAATCCACGAGGATCCGGAGAGAGTGGTAGGCCTGGGAGATATCATCTCCTCAGGCACCTTCGTAGGCGAAGTCATGAAAAATCCCTGATAAACTCCCTTACTTTCCCTTCTACCTCTTCCAGAATTTCCTCAAGATCTTCCTCAGTATCTGCCTCGCAGCGCACCGACATCTTCGGCTCCGTGCTTGAAGGCCTCACCAGTGCCCACCCGTTCTCAAACTGGACTTTAACACCGTCCTTAGTAGAAGTATCATATTCGGAGTAGGCCTCAGCAACTCTTTCAGTGACTTTATCCTTGGCTTCCTCCGGGCAATCGATCCTTAACTCCGGCGAGACAGGATACTCTGGAAAGGCCTCTATCTTCTTTTTCAGATCCTCTTCAGACGCCATCTTGGTCATCAGGACTGCTGCGAACAGGCCATCGTCCCACGGGAAGTCATAGGCCGGGAAATAGTAATGACCGGAAAGCTCTCCGGCAAAGACGACATCTTCTCCCTCATGAATCATCTCTGAGATGAAAGTATGACCTACACGGCTTTCCATGGCTTCACCGCCGTTTTCTTCGACTTTCTCCGGTACAAGCTTCGAGGCACGGAGATCATGGATGACTTTCCCTTTCTGTTTCTCCAGAGACTCTTCAGCCAGGAGAGCGATAACTTTATCGTCCTCGATATAACCATAACCCGGCAGGATAAAACCAGCTCGGTCTCCATCGCCGTCAAAGATTATACCGAGATCTTCATCATCCATAGCCTCTTCAAGCTGTCTCTGGGCCTCCTCATTTCCTGGTGCCGGAAGATGGTTCGGGAAATCTCCATCGACTTCTTCATTTACCATTTTGACGTTGCAGCCGAGTTCTTCGAACATCTTCCTTGCCATAACTCCAGTGACTCCGTTCCCACAGTTGATAACAACATCGAGATCAAGGCCTCCGATTTTATCTTTTACAGCCTCTATGTAATCCTCTATTATCTCTATATCCTTTTTTGTTCCAGTACCTGTCCTGAAGTCCTCTGACTCATAGATCTTCTCTACCTCTTTCATACCTCCTTCTCTGGACATTGCGAGTGCGTTTTCCAGACAGAACTTGAAACCAGTATATTCTGGAGGATTATGTGACGCAGTTACAACCGCAGAAGACCTGAAACTATTTTTAACCTGTCCAAAATAAACAACTGGCGTAGGCACAACTCCTGCGGCCTCAACATCAATATCTGTAGAATTTATTCCGTCAATAAATGCTTCAAATATCTTTTCTCCATGTTTCCTGCCGTCTCTCCCTATCAAGACTTTTTCTGCATCAACAAACGTGCCGTAAGCCTTTCCTACCTTTTCTGCCTCTTTCTCCGATATCTCTTCCGGGTAAAGGCCTCTCAGGTCGTAGCTGTGAAAGAATGAAACCATTTTTTCTATGCCTCTTCCCAGTAGTCTTCAAGTATCTCTGTTTTTTCTTCGTATTCTTCTTTCATGTCCTCTATGGATTTCTTCATAACTTTGGTGTCTAGGCTGGTCTCCATGAAGCCCCTGTCTTTTTCGTAGATCGGTACGAGCTGTACGTGGAGGTGCGGGATGGATTCGCCGGCTGCTTTCCCGATGTTCATGCCTATGTCGATGCCTGCGGGTTCGACCACTTCTTTCTGTAGTTTTTCGACTTTCTGCACCATGGCGAATAACCTGTTTCTTTCATCGTCCTCCAGTTCTGTCAGATCGTTCACATGCCTCTTGGGAACGACCATCAGGTGACCGGTGTTGTAAGGAAATACGTTTAACTCTACCATGAGAAAGTCGTCTTCGAAGATAGCAGCTTTTGTGACACGTTCATCCCCCTCTACCTGTGCGCAGAACACGCAGTCGATATCCTCAGGCATTCCAGAGTTTTCATAATCCTCTCTTTTCGGACTCCATAGATACTGCTCGTAAGGCTTCAAGTCAGTCATATCAAGAAAATAGTGCGCCCAGGATTTAATACTGGCGCCAACGACCACCCCAAAATTTATTACTTTTGAGTCACAAGTATTTTATTACGAACAGTTTAAATCAGGCCTTGAGAAGCTGGGCAGAATGGGAAAGCGAAATCGGCTGGCACATCCCCGACAACATCGAGGAAGGCGTCAGAAGCCAGAGAGAAGAGCTGGAATTCGCCGCGGAGAGAGCCTACGACGAGATCATAGAGGCCTCAGAGGTAGCAGAAGCTGTAGACAGAGCCGAAACAGGAGAGGATTTCGACCTCACAGCACATTTCGACTACACAAACGAGATCGACAGAGAATACGAAAACGACGAGGAACAGCTCAGAGACGAGCTAGGCTACGAACTCGCAGATATCGGCATATTCACAGTCAAGATGTCCACAGGCCTCGAACAGGACGTGGGCGAAGAAGATGCAGAAGGTTACAGACCTGATTTCGAAGGTCTTGCACAGACTATCGAAAGCCATGAAGCAGAAAGGCCTGGAAATGCGTACAGGGAAGCTGTGGACGAGCTGGGTGAGCTTCTGGAGCCTGAGAAAGGTGAGATCCGTGAAGGTATATCTCAGAGTCCTGTTGACCAGGAAACAGTTGCTGAAGGCCTTGAAAACCTGCTTTACGGCCTTTCAGATCTGTCGGCGGAGCTACCGAGAAGTTTTTCGGACTACGTCACGGAGAAGATGGAGTACAACGAGAAAGGTCGGGATCCATCGGATATAGATTCCTCAGTCTACGAGAGATCATGAAAATTACGTTTTTCCTCTTTAAAGAGGGTTGAACTCGTTGAAATGCATCCTCAGTTTCTCCTGAAGGCCTCTTTCAGGCGGTTCCTCGCCTTTTACCCTGAATGCGACGTCTTCGATGGCCTTTGAAGCCCTTGAGTTAGGCTTGTAGGAAGCTACCGGCTCTCTAAGTGCGATGCCTTCTCTCACGTGTTCGTGGTCTGGAACTCTTCCGATTATCTCTTCGCCGACGAGGTCCAGTACGTCTTCCTCCTCGACCTCGGATTTCTCGCCTCTAACCTGGTTCAGCACAAGGCCTACGACATCTCTTTCAAGCTGTTCCGCTAGCTTCTTTGCCCCGAGCGTGTTGGTAAGCGCCGGGAGCTCCGGTTTGGATACGAGAAGTACTTCGTCTGAGGCCTCGATAGCTGCCTCGACTTCCTCTCCGACTCCTGCGGCTGCGTCGATGAGGATAAAATCTTTTTCGCCGAGGAAATCGACTAGAGAATGTTTGAGGTTCTCTGAGTCTGCGTTGAATTCAAGTATGGATGCTGGTAGGACTGACACGCCTGCCGGATGTTTTGAAACGGCCTGTGTGATATAGGCGTCTCCTTCGAGGACCTGGTTCAGTGATACGTCGTTGAACCCGAGTCCGAAATGCTGTGCGACGTTTGCTCCTGAGAAGTTTCCGTCTATTATCAGGACGTCCTCTCCCTGCTGGGAAAGTGATACGCCTATATTAGATGTTACTGTTGTCTTTCCGACTCCACCTTTCCCAGATATAACAGAGATAACGCGTGTCATCACTTCAAGATTTGAAGTCTACAATAAAAAACCTTCCGGGTAGAAAAACAGAGAAAACAGGGTTAAACTACCTGAACTTTCCTAAGAGCTGCTCGAGAAGGCCTGGCTCCGTCAGGTCAGGTTCGTACTCGAAACCTGCCATATCTGCTGCTGCACCCTTGAACCGCTCGGAAACATGGTGATCAGGTTCATGATGTACAACAGGCTTCTTCATAGAAAGAGCTTCCTCAACCTTTTCGTGGTGAGGGATCTCTGTGATAACCTCGTAACCGATCATGGATTCAACTTCGCTTGTATCAAGCTCGGAGTCATGACCTTTGACCATATTCAAAACTACTCCCATCACATCAGTACCTGCCTCCTCAGCGACGTTTACAGTCTTCAAAGCATCAGTTACTGCAGGAAGGTTCGGATTAGTGACGACAAGTAACTCATCTGAGGCCTCGATAGCATTGATAGATTCATTTCCAAGGCCTGCTGCCGAATCGACAAGTACAAAGTCCGGTTCCCCGACAGTATCAAGCAGTACATCTGCCAGGTTATCTGGAGAAGTATCTCTGAGATCCTCCACGGAAAGGCCTGCCGGTACTACGCGGAGGCCTGAGTCGTGGATGTACATGGCTTCAGTTATGTGAGCATCTCCCTTCAAGACGTCGTGAAGCGTCTTCGGGTACAGTGGGATCCCTATGTGGAATCCTAGGTTCGGGTTGGTGAGGTTTGCGTCTAGGACTACTGTATCAGCTCCGAACTGGCTTAAAGCGGCGCCAAGGTTGGCTGTAGTAGTCGTTTTTCCTACTCCTCCCTTCCCACTACTCACACAGATCAGCCTGGTCATTGTATAATGAGTGTTGCAGTTCAGCCTTTAAATTAGTAGTGAGGCACAACATTCCTCTCTCGAAAAGAGGCCTCCCGAGTTCAACTTTAATTTGATATAAGTTGGATTCGATAAGGCCTTTATGACCGGAGAATTTGCGGACAGACTAACAGATATAGAGGAAAAGTGGCAGGAAAAATGGGAACAAGAAGAAGTTCACAGGACCGAAAGAACTGACGCCGAAAAATACTACGTCCTGGAGATGTTCCCATACCCCTCCGGGAACCTGCATATGGGACACGTCCGTGTATTCTCTCTGGGAGACGCTCCAGCCCGCATGAAACGGATGCAGGGTTATGACGTAATGCACCCAATGGGATGGGACGCATTCGGACTACCAGCAGAAAACGCAGCGATCGATAGAGATGTAGACCCTGAAGAATGGACTCGAGACTGTATCGACAACATGAGAGGCCAGCTCAAAAATCTGGGCTTCTCCTTTGACTGGGACCGGGAGATCGCGACCTGCGACCCTGAATACTACAAATGGAACCAGTGGATCTTCCAGCAGATGCTAGACGAAGGCCTCGCATACGAAGGAGAATCCGAAGTTAACTGGTGTCCGAGCTGTGAGACAGTCCTTGCGGACGAACAGGTTGAGGATGGACTCTGCTGGAGATGCGACTCAGTCGTGGAGCAGAAAGACATGGAGCAGTGGTTCCTGAAGATCACAGAGTACGCTGACGAGCTCCTTGATGACCTTGAGCAGCTGGATGGATGGCCCGACAAGGTCAGAAAGATGCAGGAAGACTGGATCGGAAAAAGCCACGGAGCAAAGATACAGTTCCCGCTGAAAGACGAGGAACAAGAGCTCGAGGTCTTCACGACGAGGCCTGACACGATTTATGGAGCAACGTTCATGGCGCTCGCACCGGAACACGAGTTAGCCGAAGAGATCGCCGAAAATAATGAAGAAGTCGCAGAGTACAGAGAAGAAGCTCTAAAGAAAGATACTGAGGAAAGAGAGGAGAAATCGAAGGCCGGAGTATTCACAGGAAGATACGCAGAGAACCCTGTTACAGGCGAAGAGATTCCGATCTACGTCGCAGAGTTCGTACTGACCGACTACGGTACAGGAGCGATCATGGCAGTACCTGCACACGATCAAAGGGACTTCGAGTTCGCCCAGGAACACGACATAGAAGTACAGGAAGTCGTAAGGCCTTCAAACGATCATTCATATGAGGAAGACGGAGCTTACGAGGGCGACGGCGAACATGTCAACTCCGGAGATCTGAACGGCCTCAACAAGGAGGATGCTATCGAAAAGATAATCGAAGAACTCGAGGAGGAAGGCCTTGGAGAGCCGGACGTGAACTACCAGCTGCGTGACTGGCTGATCTCACGTCAGAGGTACTGGGGAACACCTATCCCGATCATCCACTGCGATGAATGCGGAGCGGTTCCGGTACCTGAAGAGGATCTCCCTGTCGAGCTTCCTGAAGATGTGGAGTTCACCGAGACTGGTAATCCTATCGAGACATCTGAGAGCTGGGCGGAAGTCGAATGCCCGGAGTGTGGCGGAGACGCACGTAGAGAGACAGATACGATGGATACTTTCATCGGGAGCTCATGGTACTTCCTTCGTTATATCTCACCGGAACTGGACGAAGCTCCGTTCGATGTTGAGGATGCGAACTCCTGGATGAATGTCGACCAGTACATCGGAGGCATAGAACACGCAGTCATGCATCTCCTGTACGCGAGGTTTTTCACCAAGTTCCTCAGAGACGAGGATATGCTTGAAGAGGACGAACCGTTCGAAAGATTGTTGACCCTCGGCATGGTGAACCATCCGGCGTATAAATGTCCGGAACACGGCTGGCTCTTCCCGGATGAAGTAGAAGACGAAAATATCTGTGAGAAATGCGGGAGAGAGGTCGAAGTCGAGACCAGGAAGATGTCCAAGTCCAAGCACAACGTCGTCGACCCGACAGAGCTCGTAGAGGAACATGGAGCCGATACGGCGAGAGTTTTCATCCTCAGAGCCTCCGGACCAACGAACGAGCTGGACTGGAGCGAGGACGGCGTACAGGCAGCCGAAGAGATGCTCGAAAGAGTCGAAAGGATCGTAGAGGAAAATGAAGATGCCTTGACAGATGAAAGGCCTTCACTTCAGGACGCAGAGCTGTTCGACAGGATCATGGCCTCCAGGATTCAGAGAGCGATCGAAAAGGTTACGGAGGACACGGAAAACTACGATTTCAACCTGGCGATCGACGAAATCGACAGATTACTGAGCAAGCTCTACTGGTACGAACAGCAGGGCGGAAGAGACGACGTACTCTCCCACGGCATCAAGACCCTGTTAAAGTTACTCAGCCCTTACGCACCGCATATCACAGAAGAACTCTGGGACAGGATCGGAAACGAGGCCTTCATGCTCGAAGAAGACTGGCCTGAAGTCGATGAAGGCCTCCTAGACGAGGAAGCGGAGGATATAGACGCTTATTTCGACCGCGTTTCCTCCGATATCAGAGAGATCATCGATATGATCGAGGACAGCCCTGAAAAGGTCAAGATCATCCAGGCCTCCGACTGGAAATACGTTGCCGGCGAAAAGATCCTCGAGGCTATAGAAGATACGAAAGACGTCGGGGAAGTTATGGATCAGGTCCTTAACGGCGAGCTCCAGCAGTACGCCCAGGATATCAACGATGAAGTCGTGGAAGCTGTGGAGAACCCTGGAAGCTACAGGAGAGACTTCGCAACTCAGGATCTCGAGGAAAAGGCTCTGGAGTTGAACCAGGAACGGTTCGAAGAGGAGTTCGGACTGGAGGTCGCTGTGGAAAAAGAGGAAAGCTCCGATGAGGATAAGGCCTCCCGTGCTCAGCCTGGAAGGCCTGCTATAGTGGTCGAATAGATGGGCAAGCGGGAAAACGACCTCCGTACTGGTGCGTTGACTGCGGTGGTTGCTGCCCTCGGCGATCAGAAGGAACTTCTCAAGTTCCGGGATAAGGACAGGGCTCCTCGACTGGAGCTTGAAGAGATCAAAGCAGAGCTTGACAGCGATATCTCGAACGAGATCGCTTATCTCAGGGATGCAGGGATAGTTTCTACGAAGACCTTTCCAGATGAGACAGTAGAGGTAAAGTTGAACCCGGATGTAGCAGGTAAGGCCTCTGAGATGAAGGAGTTGATGTATGAGAAGTTTGATGGTTCTTTACAGGCCCTAGCCAGTTCAGATGAGTACATGAAGTTTGAGGCTCCGGACGAATGGCCTGTATGGGAAGGCCCGGAGAGGAACGAGCTTGCTGAGGGATTTGTGGATTACAGCAGAGAACTTGGACCCCTTTGCGCTGTTATGTCGATGTACGGCGAAGACAGGCTTATGGGTGCGAATACCTCAGAGTACAGCGTAGAGGCCCTAGAAGACGGGTTTTCTCTGGATGATTACGAGGCGGATATGGACCTGGAAAGGTATCTTGAGACTCTGGAAAGCCTTGGTTACGTTGAAAAGCGTTTTACAGGCCTTAACCACGTCTACAGGTTGGCGAACGATGAAGAGGTTAAGACTGATGCCGAGATGATCGCCGAGCACCGTGATGAAAGTTTCTCAGGTCATCCCCAGGATATGGTACTTGCCTACAAAGAGGCTGATAGAATGGAGCTTGCGGAGAAAGGAGTAAAATTAGTGCAGAGGCCTGAAACACAGGTCCAGTAGAAAAATTCTAGTATCTTTTGAGGCTTTCTTCCAGGTTTCTATCCAGATGGTTGTCGACATCCACTCCCTGTTCTCTCATGGCTTTTCTCTGGGCCTTTAGCATGTCCTCGACTTTTTCCAGTCTCTGATTCATCTGTGCCATCGCGACCCACATCTGGCCGACAGAGGCGTTTTCAGCCTTCATGTATGTCTCTTCGTGCTTCTCGGTATCTTCCAGAAGCTTGTGAAGTGATTCGGAGAGCTTTTTCGGAAGGTCTTCAATCCAGCTCATAGGCCTTAATTTGGGCTAAAATTCTTTTAACTCTGAAGTCAAAAACAATTGACAGTAGAATGAGGGAAACTCTCAACAGGTTAGGCCTCTTCTCATTAATCGCTGTGATAGTTTATGGAAGCCTCGCGTCCGGATCCAGTCCTGTAAGCGCTGGAGGCCTTCCCATCCATTTCATCGCGTATTTTGTTCTTTCAACGGCTTTCCTGGTCAACTTCCATGATACAAAGAGAGGTCACCTCGAAGCTATTCTTTCAGCAGGCCTTATCGCTTTAGGTATCGAAGCTGTTCAGGCCTTTGTACCTTACAGAAGTTTTTCGATGATTGATTTCGCTGTAAGTTTTGCTGGAGCCTCGGTAATCACATTGGACCATCATCTAGGCCTTGTCACGAAGTTTGTCGCTGTGGAGGATGAACTGATCGAGAGGTTTCTGGCATGACCTTTCATTTGTTATAACTTGCCACGGAAACTCTGGTTGTGATTATCTATGGAAAACGGTGATATGGTGCTTGTCAGGTACACGGGCAAGCAGGACGGAAACGTGTTTGATACTACGGAAGAGGAAAAAGCGAAAGAGGAAGGCCTCTATCAGGAAGGCAGGAACTATTCTCCTATCCCTGTACTTCTGGGCGAGGAGTATGTTATCGAAGGCCTTGAGGAGGCTCTCCAGGATATGGAGGTCGGCGACGAAGAAGATATCGAGGTTCCTTCGGAGAAGGCCTATGGTTCCCGTGATTCTGATAACATCGAGACCTATCCTGAGAAGGAGTTCAAGCGGCAGGATGTTCAGGTCCGTGTCGGCGAAGAATTGATGATCGGCAACCGTCGTGGAAAGGTTATTTCGAAAGGTTCTGGACGTGTCAGGATCGATTTCAATCATCCATTGTCAGGTAAGGATCTTGAGTACTGGGTCAAAGTCGAGGAAAAGGTCGAAGATGAAGAGGAAATCGCTGAAAGAATCTTCGAGTACAGGTTAGGTCACGGCGACTTCGAGATCGAGGACGGGACCGCGAAGATCTACAGGGTCCACAGCCACGACGGCCATACTCATGAACTGCCTCAGGAGGCCCTGGATGAAGTCTCAGAGGAGATCAAGGAGTACACAGATCTTGATGTAGAAGTTGTTGACGGCGAGAAAGAGGAGTAATTTTTTCCTCTTTTTTCTCCAGTTTTCTTTTTGTCAGGCCTTATAAGTTGGAGGAACGGCGCTTTAGGCATTTTTATATAGCTTAGTGACTACTTGTATTACATAAGAAGAGTGGTCGTCCGATGGAAGATCAAATACAACAAGCCAGAAAGGGAGACTCTGGCGATGTCCCGCAGTCGAAGCAGAAAAATCATGATATAGATGAAGAGCTTGAGGAACTTATAGAGCAGAGGAAGGCCGATATCAAGGTCATCGGTTCTGGAGGAGCCGGAAACAATACTATTTCTAGACTTGTAGAAGTCGGTATCGAAGGATGCGAAACTATCGCTATGAACACCGACGCACAGGACCTTCTATACGCCAACGCCGATGAAAAGGTTCTCATCGGTAAAGAGCTGACAGGAGGCCTTGGTGCTGGAGCAGATCCGAAGGTCGGAGAAGAATCCGCCAAGGAAAGCCAGCAGAAGATCAAGGAGTCCGTTGACGGATCTGACATGGTCTTCATCACGTGTGGACTCGGAGGAGGAACAGGTACAGGTTCTGCACCTGTAATCGCAGAACAGGCGAAAAAACAGGGCGCACTCACAGTTGGAATCGTCACACTGCCTTTCGAGATGGAAGGAGCAGCACGACAGGAAAACGCAGAGTATGGACTCGAAAGACTCGAAGAAGTCGTAGACACACTGATCGTGATTCCGAACGACAAGCTTCTCGAGATCGTTCCAGACGTATCACTCAACACCGCATTCAAGATCGCAGATGAGATCCTCGTAAACGCGGTCAAAGGAGTAACAGAACTTGTTACAAAACCTGGACTGGTCAACCTCGACTTCGCGGACATCCGCGCAGTCATGGGAGAAGGAGGGATCGCCATGATCGGAATGGGACAGTCAGATACTGATTCAAGAGCTACAGAAGCAGTACAGAAGGCCTTGTCCAACCCGCTGCTTGATGTTGAGATCGAAGGCGGTAAAGGAGCCCTTGTAAACGTCACGGGAGGCACAGGCCTTTCGTTGAACGAAGCTCAGGAAGTTGTCAACACTGTCTCTGGCAAGCTTTCAGAGTCTGCGAAGATCATCTGGGGAGCACAGGTCAGAGAGGACATGGACTCCAGTCTACAGGCGATGATCATCGTCACAGGAGTCGACAGCCCTCAGATCTACGGACCTGACAACACGCATCAGGACGAGTACGAGGAAGAGATCGAGCAGGAACTCGGCGTAGAGTTCATCTAAAAACAGAAGGCCTTTGATTTGAGGCCTTTTTCTTCTATCTTTCTTCATTTAATATTTCTTCCTTTTGTCTGCAGGATTGTTTTTAAAAGTTGGTTTCGAATTCTAGTTTAACCCGCTTGAACCACTGGGATATGTGGGAGGGAACTAGGTTTTTGAACTAGTTCTCTTTCTATCCAGTGTTGGCGAGGTGTGATCCATTATGGAACTCGAGCCCAAGTCAATCAAGAACGACGTTAAGTCTAAGCTGAAGGAGTACCAGAGAGTGCTCAAGATTTCGGATAAACCTGATAGAGAGGAGTTCGAGATGGCTGCCAAGGTTACTGGCGCCGGAATGGCTATAATCGGAGTTGTCGGGTTCCTGTTTTACCTCGTGAGTTCGCTACTACCTAAGCTGGTGTGATAGAAGATGATAATGACTGCTAGGACGACAAGAGGACGTGAGAAAACTGCCATAAACGCTTCGAGAAGCCAGATCAAGACCAGTGATCTGGATATTAAAGCTGTTTTCCACCCTGAAGATCTGAGAGGATATATCTTCATAGAAGGCAGCGAACAGGCCATCAGAGATCTTGCCAGCGAAGTAAGAAATATCAACGGAGTTATCGATGAGGAAGTCGACGTCGAAGAGATCGAGAAATACCTTGACGAGGAAGAAGAGGATATCACACTCGAAGTCGGCGATAAGGTAGAGGTAATCAGCGGGCCTTTCAAAGGAGAAGAAGCTAAAATCGATAGAGTCGATGAAGGGAACAGAGAAGTTACAATCGAACTACTTGATGCCGCAGTTCCTATCCCTACAACTGTGGACATCGACTCAGTAAGAAAGAAGGCCAATCAGTGAGGCCTTATTTAATCTATATTATTTAAACCGAGGTAATCAGAAATGGGAGACAAGACCACTATATCAACCCTTGTGGAAGGAGGACAGGCATCTGCCGGCCCTCCGCTAGGACCAGAGCTCGGCCCCCTACCAGTAGACGTAGGAGCGGTCGTGAACGCAATCAATGACAAAACCGGAGACTTCGAAGGAATGGAAGTTCCTGTAGACGTCACAATAGACGAAGATACAGGCGATTTCGAGATAGAAGTCGGAAAGCCTCCGATAGCAGCCCTTATCAAGGATGAGATCGGACTTGAATCAGGTTCAGGTGAACCTAACAAGAACAAGGTCGCCGATATGGATTTCTCGACCGTCTGTAAACTTGCCAGGATGAAAGACACTGACCTTCTTGCTATGGATCTCCGTGGAGCAGTAAAGGAAGTTATCGGCTCCGCACAGTCCATGGGAATCACGATCGACGGCAAGGACGCATACGACGTCCATAGAGAAATTGAAGAAGGAGAATACGACGACGAACTTGAAGATGAGGAGGGGATTCAGTAAATGAACTTTCAAGAAGCAGTAGAAGACGCAGTTGAGGAAGCAGAAGAAAGAGGATTCACGGAAAGCATCGACCTGATCGTCAATTTCAGAGACGTTGATCTCTCCGATCCGAACAACCGTTTCAACGAAGATATCAAGCTACCGTACAGAGCAGACGAAGACATCAAGGTAGCAGTGATCGGAGACTCGATCACTACAAACGCTGAAAACGCAGACAGAACGATCAGTGAGAACGAGCTCGAGGAAGAATACTTCGAAAACCCTGACAACGCAAAAGATCTGGCTGAGGAGTTCACTTTCCTCATCGCAGAGGCCCCGCTGATGCCTAAGATCGGTTCCCAGCTGGGACAGGTACTCGGACCAAGAGACATGATGCCAGACCCAATGCAGCCTGGAGAGGATCCGACAGAAACGATCGAAGGCCTCAGGAACACGGTAACTCTCAGACTCAAGGAACAGCCACTGATGCAGGTAAAGGTCGGCAACGAACAGCAGGATCTCGAAAACGTTTCCAGGAACTGCGAGACGATCTACGAGTTCGTCGAACAGCAGTTGCCAAAAGGCCAGAACAACATCAAGTCGGTCCTGGTAAAGACCACGATGGGTCCTACAGAAGAGGTGGACAGATAAATGGTACAGCCAACCCCTAAAGGAATGACCAGAGAACAGAAGGAAGAGAAAGTCGAAGAGTTCGAGGACAAGATCGAAGGATATCCTGTCATCGGAATCCTCGACATGCATAACCTTCCAGCAAAGCAGCTCCAGCAGATCAAGAAGGACATGAAGGCCTTCGCGGACGTAAAGATGTCCAGGAAGACCCTGATGGAGATCGCGATCGACGGAGCAGAGAAAGAAGACATCGACCAGCTGGAAGAGACTGAAGCTACTCAGCCAGCTTTCATCTTCTCCGAGAAAGATCCCTTCCAGCTATACCAGCTGATCAAGGAGAACAAGACATCAGCTGCAGCACAGGGAGGAGAAGAAGCTCCTAACGATATCGAAGTACCTGACGGAGACACAGGAATCGGACCAGGCCCTATGCTTGGAAAACTCCAGCAGAGAGGCCTACAGGTACAGGTCCAGGACGGTTCAATCCACGTCCAGGAACCAGGCGTCATCATCGAGAAAGGAGACACAATCACAAGAGACGACGCAGAGATCCTATCCCAGCTCGGAATCGAGCCACTGGAGATCGGATTAGATCTTGACATCGCATATAGCGAAGGAGAGATCTTCGAAGCAGAAGAACTCGACATCGACGTCGACGAGTACAGAAGCGACGTCGAAGCAGCCACAAGTGCAGCCTTCAACCTGGCAGTCAACGCAGGAATCATCAACGAAACAACTGCAGAGACAATCGTCCAGGAAGCAGTCCGCAAGGCAAAAAGCCTCGCAATCAGCGAAGGACTTCCATTCGAAGAGACGATCGAGGAAGCACTTGCCCACGCAGCAAGCAAAGCGGAAGGCCTCGACTCTCAGCTTGACCTCGACGCAGTAGACCTTGAGGAATCATCCGAAGAGGAAACTGATGAAGAAGCTGAAGAATCCGATGAGGATGAAGAGTCTGAAGAAGACACCGATTCTGAAGAAGAATCAGAAGAAGAGGAACAGGAGTAAAGGCCTTCCTCTTCATTCCTCATATCTTTTTCCTTTAATTCTTTAAAATAAGATCAATTATGCAGCAGAGAATCCACTTTTGAGACCTCCCCGCCTATAATCTCTTTGATTGTGTCCTGATCTCCTTTCTCCAGTGCCAGTTCGAACTTTTTCTGACGGGAGTAAAGTTTTCCGAAGAAATCCTTTACAGACACTTCTTTTTCCGAGGCCTTCAGTTTTCCATCCTCTACAGATCCGACCTCATCCACCAGTGCGGGGAAATTCTTCTCGTACTCAAGACTCTGGAAAAGTTCTTGGAGGAACTTGGGGTACCTGATTTCGAACCTGCCTTTCCTGACGTAACTTCTTGAGGGCAATTCACCCAGGTCTTCGAGCAGTTCCCGGAAACGTTGTGCGAGAGATCTTTCATCTGTAATGTATGTAGGTATCCCCTCACTGTTGACCGAGACCGAGACCTCTACACGCGTCAGAAGCTCATCAGAGATCTGAAGAGGAAACTCCGGGTTCTTCACTGCTTTACTGCGCCCTTTCCCCTTCAAGGCCTTGATGCCTTTCGCATTGTTGCCACCCATCAGTCTTTTGACGAATTTAACAGGTAGAAAAGAATCTTTGTTCTTCCAGTTGTACAGTTTGGACTGAGAATATTCAAAATGTTCAGTAAATTCCTTCACTCCACCAAACTCATCAATCCTGTGCCATAACTCGTCTTCTGCTTCTTGTGTTAGTTTTACTCTCAGGTCCTGTGGTAGTTCGGAGAACTCTATTTCAGGCATTTGTATTCAACTGTGTATCAAGGGCTTTTAACTGTTGACCCTCTTACTTGAGGTATTGGTGAATTAACATGGAACTAGTTTACGCAGCACTGACACTACACGAAGCCGGAAAAGAAGTTAACGAAGACAACCTAGAAGCAATCGTCGACGCAGCAGATCTAGACGTTGAAGACTCCGAGATCGCAGCACTAGTCGCAGCACTCGAAGACGTTGACATCGAAGAAGCAATGGAAACAGCAGTCGCAGCAGGCGGCGCATCCGCAGCACCAGCAGGCGGAGACGACTCTTCCGACGACGAAGCAGAAGAAGAGGAAGAAGAGGAAGAGGAAGAAGAAGCTGACGAAGACGAAGCAGCAGAAGGCCTAGGCTCAATGTTCTAAAGGCCTTTTTCTTCTTTTCTCCTTTTTCCTTTCAGTTCTTTTTTTTCTGGTATACTGCAGTTGGTTATCGAAACATTTTTCACAGTGAAGCAGTATTTAAGGCCTATGAGCTTAGATATTGGAGAAGCTATAGAAAACGGCTTGGAAAGGGCTTTAAACCGTAACTCAGTCATCCTGATGGGGCTGTTTTTCGTTGTAAGTATAATTTCACAGGTGTTCGGAGACACCGTCATGAGGAACCTGATCGAGGAAGGCAACTTCGGACCGGAATATTCGGAGATTATAAGCCAGTTCTCGATCTCGGAGCTTGCTCCCCTGGCTTTAGGCCTTTCAACTGAAGTAGCCATGGCTGGAAGTATCTTGCTAAGTTTTCTATCAGTTTTGATCACAGTAGGTGCGGTAAGAGCTTTTCTGGACGACGGCGAACTAAATATTGAGGCCAGTTACTTCACAGATAACATCCTGTGGGTGCTGGCGAATGTAGTAGCTGGAGCTGTCGTCTTCAGCCTTGTATTGGCCGCAGGATTTACAGCATTTATCATTCCGGGAGTATTCCTGTTCGTGAGCCTGTTCTTCTGGAGTTTCTATGTCATAGACCAGGACCTGAACTTCTTTGAGGCCCTGAAATCAGCATGGAGAGACACCAAAGGTAACAGGTTGATGACACTTGCACTCCTTTTCATCGTATTCATAGGAAACGCAGTCCTCACCACAGTAGTCGGAGGCCTGTTGAGCGTAGTAGGGAGTACGATAGGAGGACTAGCCCTAGGATCTGTATTAGGCCTTGTACCTTCTGCTATCGGGATGGTCTTGACCTGGGCGATCTTCACAGAAGGTTACAGACAGATCAGTGAATGAAGGCCTAACAGATTTTTCACTCTTTACTTTTTTCTTTAACTTTTTCACATCTGATAAAAAAATTCTCTGTCAATCACAGAAATATGAAAGGCCTCGACGAGCTAAAAGAAGAGATCAAGGAGGAAGCATCTCAAAACCCGGAGAAATTCTTCGCCACAGATGTACTTAGGGCGAAAGGTTTCACTCGAGGCCACTGCTCTAACTGCGGGTTGTATTTCTGGAGCTACGATGAGGACAGAGAAGTATGTGGAGAACCCGAGTGTTCAGGCGGTTATACCTTCATCAACGACTCCCCTACAGACAAGACTTTCTCCTATATCGAGGCCTGGGAGACTTACAGAGACTTCATGGCCGAACGCGGGTACACTCCGATCGATCGTTACCCTGTCATCGCCCGCTGGAGAGACGACGTCGAGTTCACAGGAGCATCGATTTACTGTTTCCAGCCATACGTTGTATCAGGTGAGGCAGAACCGCCAGCAGACGAACTGGTTATCCCACAGCCATCTCTAAGGTTCAACGACGTCGATAACGTCGGAATCACAGGACGCCACTACGTTTTACATAACCATATCGGACAGACCTGTTTCCAGCCACCGAATGAATACGATCAGGACCGGTACTTCAAAGACATGTTCGAATTCGCCGTAGAAGGCCTCGGAATACCTGAAGAAAAACTAATCTTACATGAAGACAGCTGGGGCGGAGGAGGAAACCTCGGAGCATGCATGGAGTTTTTCGTAGACGGATTGGAACTCTGGAACCAGGTCTACATGTTTTACAAACAGACTCCAGAAGGCTACGAGGAACTGGACCTCAAAGTCCTCGATATGGGGATGGGACAGGAAAGAATATCATGGATCTCTCACGGCTCAGAAACGAGCTACGAATGCGTAATGCCTGAAACCCTGGAGAAGATGAAGGAACGGACAGGCCTTGAAGTAGATCAGGAGGTCTGGGAGAAGTTCCTGCCACACTCAAGTGAACTGAACGTCGATGAAGTAGATGATATAGACGAGAAATGGAGGGAAATCGCAGATAAGATCGACGAAGATGTCGACGAACTGAAAGATGAGATAAGGCCTACCGCAGGCCTCTACTCTGTAGCCGAACACACTAGGGCTTTGATCTTCGCCCTAGCTGACGGCAAGATCCCTTCGAATACTGGCGGAGGCCATAATTTGAGGATGATCTACCGTCGTGCGAAGGATTTCATCGAGAAGTATGACTGGGACCTGGATCTGAAAGAAGTGGCCCGCTGGAACGCTGAGGAACTTGAGCCTATGTTCCCCGAGCTCCTGGCTTCTATGGAGGAGATCGAGGAGATCCTTGATGTAGAAGCTGAGAAATACGAGGCCTCGAGGAGAGAGGCTGAGAAAAAACTGGAGAATCTCGACAGTCAGCCGAGTGTCGAGAGGATGATCGAGCTCTACGAGTCTCACGGAGTTTCCCCTGAGATGATGGAGGAATACGGTTTCGAGGTTCCTGAGGACTTCTACATGAGGCTGGGCGATGAGGAAGAAACTGTGGAAGAACTCGAGGAAGAATTTGACCTTGAAGGCCTTGAGGATACTGAGAAACTTTACTACAGAGATCAGAAGTACAGGAAGTGTAATGCAGAGGTCGAAGCAGTCAGGGATGAATGGATCGTACTTGACAGAACTGTCTTCTACCCTGAAGGCGGAGGCCAGGAGTCCGATGAGGGCCAGATAGAGTTCGACGAAGAAGTGTTTGACGTTGTGGATGTGCAGAAACAGGACGGCATCGTGGTTCACAGAGTACCCGATCATGACCTGGAGGAAGGAGATACCGTACAGGCAGAGATAAGGTGGAACAGAAGGAAACAGTTGATGCAGCATCACTCGACGACTCATATGGTCAACGGCGCAGCCCAGGAAGTACTTGGCAACCATATCTACCAGGCAGGCGCCCATAAAACAGTGGAGAAAGCCAGACTGGACATCACACATTATGAGAAACTTTCAAGAGAGAGACTTGATGAGATAGAAGGCCTTGTCCGTGAGATAATACAGGAAGATCACAAAATCAAAGCTGAAACCCTTCCAAAGAGTGAAGCCGAGGAGGAATACGGTTTCAGGATCTACCAGGGAGGTGCACCTCCTGGGAACGAGATAAGGATAATCAAGATAGAGGAAACCGATGTGGAGGCCTGTGGAGGAACACACCTCTCCCGTACAGGAGAGGCAGGCGAGTTCTACATCACAGGCTCGAAGAGGATACAGGACGGAGTTATCAGACTCCAGTACAAGGCAGGAGAAGCTGCACAGCAGTTCATGTCCCGTATAGAGAACCGGATGGAGGAAGTATCAGATAAACTCGACGCAGAGCTTGAATCAGATCCAAGACTGGCCCAGAGAGACCTATGTGATGTCTTCTCCGTGGAGCCAGAACAGCTACCCGACACAGTCGACAGATTCCAGGAAGAATCTGAAGAGTACGGAGAGAAGATAAAGAGTCTTTCAGACTTCCTGGACAGAGAAACTGAAAAAGAAGAGGAACGATCAGGCCTGAAAACCGTGGAAAAGGCCCAGAAACTGTTCGACCAGTGGAAGAGACGTGAGAAAAAGGTAGAGGAGCTTGAAGGAGAGATAGAGGCCTTCATAGAAGATGAGCTTGAGGGAGAAGATGATCTGGAGCTTGAGGTTCCGACGGAAAACGTGGGGCTTCTTATCCAGATTGTGCAGAAGCTTTCGCAGAAACATGAGGCCTCCGTTACTTTGATAGGTGAGAAAGGTGCTGTTTCAGCTTCTCAGACTGATGTGAGTGCTAGAGAGAAACTGGAAAGGTATTCGGAAAACGTTCAGGGCGATGAAGGGTTTGCGAAGGCCTTCGATGTCTAGGCTCTTGCGCAGTAGGCCCTGACGTCTCCCCATTCGTTCATCATCCGGCAGACAGTCGATGCTATGTTGCTTTCTGTTATCTCTTCGACCTGTGCCGGTGTCGGCTGTTGCCTTGCTGAGGTTGCGTATCCGTACATCAGGACGTTCGGATACCGGCTCAGGGTGTAACTGGATGCCGTGGTTGAGGTAGATGAGTTTTCTACTGATAGATATACTCTTCCATCAAAGTTTTCTGTCATGTTTTCAAGCTGCATCAGCTGCTGTTTCTGCTCTGAAGTATTGTATACTGCTGATACGAAAACCACGTCTTCCTGGACTGCCAGGTACATCCTTTCTCTTGTAGAGAGATCATAGTCCCCGTCTATGAAGTTTTGCTCAGGTAGCTGTGCCTCTATTTCATCGTCGCCTGAAGAACCTGTATTCACCATCGAAGAGTAAGATGCCATTCCTCCGAATGCAAATCCTCCTGCCATGAGAAGGCCTACTACAAGTACACCGTACTGTTTAAGATCTGCCATATCACTGTCTTAGTGAGCAATTAATAAAGAACTTCGTTTCAGTTGACCAGTACCGTTAAAGAAATTAGGCCTTTAAACGGGTAACATGATAGTAGGATTCAATATCGACGGTATCGATGCATCCAAAAAGGACAACGCTGGCGGAGATCTGCAGGTCAACTACAGGCCTGAGATCACGGAGATCGAGGAAGCACAGGTAAATGCTTTTGAGGAGCCTGTCGCAAAGATCAACTTCGAGTTCACGGTTTCCTATGTCGCAGGAGACGAGGAAGCAGCCAAGATCCAGATGGACGGGAACGTCCTGTGGAAAGGGAATGTAGATGTAATTACAGAGGCCTGGGAAGAGGACAACAAGCTCCCAGAGGAGATCGAGGCTCCATTGATGAACGAGCTGTACAGAAAACTACTTTCAGAGGCTGTCGGAGTCGCAAACACTTTGAACCTGCTGCCTCCGATCCCTACACCGCAGGTGGACAACTAAAGTCAGCGGTTGAGGCCTACCATCCTCATCTTTTCCCCTTTCATCACTTCTTTCCTGTAACTCTGTACTTCTCCCCTATCCTCCAGTATGTTGAGACATCTATGGACATCTGGTTCTGACCAACCCAGTTCCTCCGCGATCAGCCGGGCTGAGGGCCTTCTGCCGTCTTCTATCTTCTCTCTTGCCTTGTCTTTGACTTTTTCCTCTCTTCCCATAGAAGGTTGTTTAAACCGCGAACTAGAAAAATATTTGTATGGACGAGGAGCGTGAGAGCTACGAGGACATCCTTGATGAGCTGGAGGAAGAAGTAGAACATGCTGAGAAAGATTTCCAGGAGGCAAAGGATGAGAATGCGACAGGATCGCTTAAGGAGAAACAGGAAAGAGCCGAGAACCTTATGAACGAGATACAGGACCAACTGGAGTTCCTGGAGGACCACCTGGACGAGATCGAATCAAAAGATTAATATTTTTTGTTGACCTAAATAAAAAATGTGATAAAAATGAGAAGACTGAAAAGAACCGACGGCGTCGAAGACCTTTTCGACCAGATGCAGAAAATGTTTGAAGAAGTACAGGACACAGGAAGAGGCCTCGCCTCTGATTTTACAGGAAGCCTTCCTGTCGACATAGAGGAGGAAGATGAAGAGTATATCTTGACTGCCGATCTTCCGGGAGTTGAAAAAGATGAGATCAACATCACAGGAGACGAAAGCAGTGTAGAGATCTCAGCGGAAAGCGAGGCAGAGATGAAAGAGGAAAACGAGAAATACATCCGCAGAGAACGCAGAAGCAGAACTTTCAGAAGAACAGTCGCCTGGCCACAGCCGGTAGACCCGGAGACCATCTCGGCAGAGTACGACGAAGGAGTCCTCACAATCACCGCAGATAAACAGGAAAACGGCGGAAAAACGATCGAAGTCGAATAAATAAAAGGCCTCAGCGCCTGAGAATAACTTCCCCATCCTTTCTTTCATATTCAACGTTCATACCGAACTTCTCCACGACAGACAGGTTCGTCTCCACATGATCTGTCAACTCCCTGATCGAGATCTCTCCGCCGACAAGAGAAAGGAAGACGATCAACTGGTCGGCAACAAACTTATCCACAGAGGCCTCAGAACTTCTGAACTGCTCGAACTGGGTAACAGTCCTGAAAGCGTTCTGGGAAACCCTCTGACCGCGTTCATCGACTGCATCGAACCCGACGACCGAATCCTCATAAGAAGCCTTCAGTAGAGAGACAGAACCATCCGAGACAGACTCCACATATTCAAAACTTTCTCTGACCGGTACATCGACCTGTAACTCGGATTTCAGGGCCTCAAGAGTTTCCTCAGCTACTTCTTCATCCTCCAGAGAGTTCGAGGCCTTGACAAGAAGCTCTATCTCCTTCAGTTCCCCTCTATCGGTTAGATCCAGTTCTTCCATGGAGTAAGGCCTTGTCTCCAGTTTTGCCAGGCCTCCTCCTTCAGGGTAGAAGCCAGTCTTTTCTGTTCGGTAACTCCCTTCTAGACCGTGTTGTTCCAGCAGTTCCATCTTGACTTCTCTGAAGTGAAGTGAGGACGGAGACCACCGTACATCCGTCCCTCCTGAGATCTCTGCGGAGAAATCCTCATCCAGCTGGGTCGTGACAGGAAGCAAAGTATCAAGAACAAGGTTTGTGCTTCCAGCAGTGCCGATATCAGCGTTTAAGGCCTCATTTCTCAGGTTGCCTGGTTTGAAGACGATCTCCTCCGAGTTGAATTCGACGTCTTCGGTTTTGGCATCGCAGAGTTTTTTTGCCATCTTCACCGCCTGTAAATGCTGGTCTTTGAGGCCTGGGTCTTTCCTTGAGCCCCTGATGTTCGTCATCCTAAAGTTTTTTCCAGTCACTGTTGAGAGAGTGAGTGCTGTTCTGAGCATCTGGCCTCCGCCTTTTGCGCCGTTTATCTCTATCATAGGCCTTCTTTCCTCGGTGAATGGTTTAACTGTTTTTCCTCTTTTCAGTAGATATTTATCCCTGGAGACCCAAGAACAAGTTAGGATGTCAGGATGTAAGATATCTGAAACCCTGAGCGATATGCAAGGGTGTCCTGACTGAGTTCGGTGCCAGGCACTGATTATATGCCTGGCGAGTTCGATCTACCGGATAACTACAACATACTGGAGATATCGGAGATACATGCCTTTGAGGAATTCTCCGATGCAGAGAGCGAAAGCTACAGCAGAGAGGTCGCCGAACAGGTAAACGAATACGTCAACAGATACGATGTGGACGAGATCCACGTAATGGGAGATACAGGGACGTTCGACGATGTCTATAACTTCTTGGACGAACTGGAACCTGGGCCAGAAGTAGTCATAGTCGCAGGAGACGAGGACAAGAAGAGAGAAAAACCCGGAAACGTTGGAGACGACTTCACAGGCTTTTTCAGCCAGATAAACAGTTTACAACCCTTCGACGTGGAAATAGATTACACCATATTTGACGAAGGATTCGAAAGGGAGATAAACGGATACAGCTTCCAAGCAGCACACCATCAAAAAAAGAACAAGAGAGAAGAAAGCCTCAACCACCCAGATACAAGAGACGACAGCTTCCTGGAAGGCCTCTTCTCCGTCGAGCGCTACAGCAACGATAGAACAGCAGAAACAGTCATCTACAACGCTGAAAAGACAAAGAAGAAACCTGAAACCCCGAGCACCACAGAAGAAGGTAATCCAGAACTCTACGAGGACGTTACCGTGGAAGCTCCTCCAAGTCTTCAAGGCCTTGATGTAGCGGTTTACGACCACCTCCACATGCCTTATCCAAGAACCGTAGGAGATACCATCGTCTTGGGCCTCGGAGGAAGGAAAAACAACCACGATACCGGCCCAGGATTACCGGAGGAAAGCATACACCTGACAAGCCTCGGCGAAAACAGGTTACATCACCTTCATTTCGATGCAGGGAAAGACCTCATATTCGAGCACCAGACCTTCCAGGAAACAGAAAAAGGCCTGAAGATGTTCGACGTCAAGATACCTGAAAAGATCAATCCTGACGCCGGCTACAGGGCTCTGCAGGAACGTGTAAGGCGGGAAAAGATACCTGAGAAGGCCTACGAGCTGGATGAACATCTGCCCGATACCTGGGAGGTAGCTAAACAGGTTTAACTGTTCAAGCACAGGCCTGTTTCCATGAAGTACTTCGAACAGACGCCACAGGCCCTTGAACAGTTCCTGGATTTCATAGATGAAGATCTCGAAAACGTACGCAGAGTAGTTCAGACTGTAGAAAAAGAAGGTCTTGACGCTGATTTCGTGGTCCATGCCAAAAGCGAGACAGTTGAAGAATCAGCGAAACATACCGGTGTCAAAGAAGGCGAAGTTGTAAAGACCCTGGTCTTTATGGGTGAAAGGCCTGCCGCAGTCCTTTGTCCTGGAGATACCTCCGTCTCCGAGGAGAAACTGGAAGAAGTTCTTGAGACCGATGTGCGGATGGCAAACCCTGAAGAGGTGGAAGAGGCCTCCGGCTACGTAGTGGGAGGGGTATCACCTTTCGACCTCGATATCCGGGTGTTGATGGAAGAATCTATACTGGAAAAAGACAGTGTAAGGCCTGCTGCCGGGAGTCGTGTCGTCGGCGTTAACCTTGATCCTGAGGCCCTGAAAGAGGTTTCCGGCGCCGAGGCCGTGGATGTGAGCAGATAAGTAAAAGTTTTAACATTCGTCCGCCAATTTTTCCCTGTTCCAATGAAAGGTGGACGTTTTTTATCTCGGCCACGTTTAGAAAATCATCAAAATCTTCTAGAGCTGAAAATATTCTCTTAAGCGTTCTTCACGCATCTTTCTGTAGGTAGATACTAAATGGATTTTGAGGAGCGTAAAGAACTGGTGCTTAGAAATACCGAGGAAATCATACAGGAACAAGAGCTGGAGGAAACACTGAGGGAGAAAGACGAGCCAAGGGCCTACATCGGGAACGAGACCTCAGGGCCTGTACACCTGGGCCACTGGATCCAGATCAGGAAGATGAAAGACCTGCAGAAGGCCGGTTTCAAGCCAGTCGTCCTGTTCGCGGACCTTCACACATACCTTAACAAGAAAGGTTCCGAGGAATGGATCCAGGACATGGTCGATTACTGGCAGGCAACCTTCGAGGCCTGCGGACTCGACGCAGAATACGTCAAGGGAAGAGAGTTCCAGGAAAACACCGAGTACTTCCACGACGTCCTCAGGATGACACAGGAAACCACCGTAACACGTGGAGAACGTGCCATGGGAGAGGTAGCATCCGAACAGGAAAGCATCTACACCTCACAGGTAGTCTACCCACTGATGCAGGCACTAGACATCGTACACCTCGACCTGGACCTAGCGGTAGCCGGGATCGACCAGAGAAAGATCCACATGCTCGCCAGAGAGAAACTGCCGAAGCTCGGATACGACAAACCAACGTGTCTACACTGGCCTCTGCTCTCCTCACTTTCCGGAGAAGGTGACAAGATGAGCTCATCGAAGAAAAACACCATGTTCCCGCTCCACGCAGACCCTGAAAGGATCAGGGAGACACTGGAAGACGCCTACTGTCCACAGGGAGAAGTAGAGGACAACCCGGTAATCGAGATAGCAGAGATCTTCATCTTCGGCGCCGACAGAGAACTACACGTCGAAAGAAAAGACGAGTACGGCGGAGACCTCCACTACGAAACATTCGAGGAACTGGAAAAAGACTTCGACTCCGGAGAACTCCACCCACTAGACCTCAAAGAAGCAGTAGCCGACCAGGTAGTCGAAAGATTCGAACCAGTCAGAGAACACTTCAAAGAGAACCCGGAACTCCTCGACCCTCTAGAAGAGATCGGCCACGAAAGGCCTGACTACCTGGAGTAAACGCCTACATATCCTTTCTCCTCTATTTTTCTTTCTCCATGAAGTACAGAAAATTCGGTACAGATTTTTCAGATAGATGAGAGACCAGACAGTTGAAAGAGCACAAAAGAGTCAAAGGAAGGCCTTTGATCTCGAATAGTTTTTCGGAGTTGCTGGATATGGAAAGGGAAAGGTTATGAGGTGTCTTCTTCTGGTTCGTCTTCTTCTACCCAGATGCGTACTTTGCCGGGCGGTGCGTCGAAAGGCCTTTTGCCGAATCTGATGAGGTCATCGAGGTCCATGGCTTCTTTGATCTTGTCGAATTCTTTTTCCGTTACTACTTTTTCTTTCAGTTCCAGGGGATGTTTTTCGTCGAACTTGTATCCTGCTACTTCTTTCATGTAAAGTTATTGGAGGCGCATCTTTATGACAGCTACAGTTGCAAGGACTCAACGATTCGATGCTGGAATTTTTAAATTTCGGAGACAAATTACCTGTTAACAATGAAAGGTGGACGTTTTTCTCACCGGCCGCGTTTTAAAACCGACCAGGCTTGAAGAGAGCCTTTTCTATCCAAAACCTGTTTTAAATAAACGTTTCTCGGCAAGTGGTCTTACATGTTAGACATTGAACTGTTCCGTGAGGACCCTGAGAAGATCAAGGAAAGCGAGAAACGCCGTGATAAAGATCCCGAGAAAGTCGACAGAGTTGTCAGACTTGACGAGGACTGGCGTGAGAAACTTCAGAGACTGGAAGATCTCAGGGCTAAAAGCAATCGAGTAGGCGAGGAAATCGCCGAAGCCAAGAAAAACGGAGAGGACGCCGAAGACAAGATCGAGGAGATGGGAGAAGTCAAAGAAGAGATCTCCGAGCTCGAAGAAGAAGTCGAAAGACTCAAAGAGCGCAGAGACGAGCTGAGATACGAGATCGGAAACATCCTCCACGAATCAGTTCCTCAGGGAGAAGACGAAGAAGACAACGAACAGCTAAGGACCTGGGAACCGGAAGAAGGCAAGGCCTCGGACGCGAGACTTGCTGCAGACGTCCTGGAGGAGAACGACCTGATCGAGACGGAGAAGGCTGCGGAACAGGCTGGAGAAAGAGCTTACTACCTGAAGAACGAGCTATTCCAGTTGAACCAGGCCTTGATCCAGTTCTCGATGGACCTCCTCAAAGAGAAAGGTTACACGCCGATGCAGACTCCTTACATGCTCAAACACGAGCCTATGGAGGCAGCTGCCGAGCTGGAAGACTTCGAGGAACAGCTGTACAAGATCGAAGACCAGGACACGTACCTGATCGCGACCTCAGAACAGACTCTCGGGACCTTCCACATGGACGAGATCCTGCAGCCTGAAGAATTACCGAAGAAATACGCCGGTTTCTCCACCAACTTCCGCAGAGAAGCAGGCAAACACGGCAAACAGACCAGAGGTATCTGGAGGATCCACCAGTTCGAGAAAGTAGAACAGTACATCTTCTGTGAACCAGAAGACAGCTGGGACTTCCACGAAGAACTGATCGAGAACTCGGAGGAAGTCATGAAAGAACTAGGTCTTCCCTACAGGGTCGTCAACGTCTGTACCGGAGATATGAACGACAACGCTGCCAAAAAATACGACGTCGAGGTATGGAGGCCTCCGCTCGGAGAGTACGGAGAAGTAGTTTCGTGTTCGAACTGTACTGATTTCCAGGCCCGCAAAGTCGGAGTCAGGATCAGGAGAAGTAACGACAACGAGACCGCTCACACCCTGAACGCGACTGCATGTGCTACGGAGAGAGTGATGACAGCGATCGTCGAGAACAACCAGACAGAAGAAGGTATCAAGATCCCTGAACCGCTTCAAAATTACATGGGCGGCAGAGAAGTCATCGAGATAGAAAAATAGGTAAGAAGGCCTTTTCAGGCCTTTCTTTTCTCTTTAATTTTCTTTGAACAGCTCTCCAAAAGCATCTAGTGCGTCCTGGTTTTCTGTAAGGCCTGATTCTCCGTAGGTTGCTGTCTCCATCTGGTCATAGGCCTGGAACGCAGTTTCTATCTTGTCCATGTCGTAGCTGATCGCTTCCGGGTCGGAGAGTTCCGGATTGTATTCTGACTGTGCTGCATTACCTGCTTCTGTCAGGCTCTGTGGCATCGTGTCTTCTTCGTGGTCAAGGCCTCCTCTATACATCTCCGCGGTTCTTGCGGATTCTGCCATTACTCGAAACACCTCTTCGGTGTTTCTATGTGATCAAAAAGATCTGCGATCTTTCTCATCATTTTTCACCTCTTTTTAACTTTTTTCCGGTTTTGAACTGCGGTACTGTGGTGTCGTGGTCGTTTTTCATTGTTTTGTCACCTCGAAAAGGTATAGAGAAATCTAATGCACATGCACTGCCACTTTCACATGGCTGGAAGTTGAAATGGATAAGCTAGAAACCTTAACTATGGATAGCGCATCCTCTCCTCTGCACAAAACGTCCACCTGAGGTTGGATGCGCGTTCATGAGTTTTTATCGATGCGAGAGGTTTATAAATCAAGCGGATGAAGGCCTCAGAAAACAAGTTTGTTTTCACCTTTCGGTAGCTATTTATCTCTTTTTCACGTGTCTGGATCTATGGCCTTCGATATGGAGCAGGAGGATGTCCAGCAGCTGAGGCAGAAATACGAGGGAGTGAACCCTTCCGCGGAGGAGGTGCTGGAGGACGCCGGAGCTTTCGACCCGGAAAAAGATTCTTTACCTGTTACTAATGCTGAGACGAACTACGCTCTGAAGGCCCGTAGATACGTGGACAGTTTGCTTTCCAGAGATCACTTGAAAATTAATGACCTGTCTGACCAGGCCAGCATGCATCTTGCGAGCCAGAGATCTGATGGAGAGGTCCTTGACCACGGGGAAGCCGCGGAGAAGATCGTGGAGTATACTTCAGCCCAGTTCCCTCCTTACGAGGTACTTGATGGGGAAAAAAAGGCGGAACAGGTGGGTGAAGGAGGCCCAGGAAAGAGTCGATCCACACATAGATACGGATGACTGGAGAAAGATAGTCCAGGACTGGGAAGACCTTGAGGAGGAGATAGACCGTCGGGTACTACCCACGCACCGAACATGAAATCTTCTTTCACCCGTGAAAGGCCCCGGTTTAAATCTGTGAGGCCTTATGGATGATGTATGCAGACCGCAGTGATGGTCGGTGAAAAGCCGAAAGTAGCGAGCAGGATCGCTCAGGCTCTGGGAGATTACTCCGTAGAGGAGAACAGAGGCGTCAAGAACTACGTTCTGGAGAAGGACGGCAAAAAGATAATCATAGCTCCTGCGGTCGGCCACATCTTCAACCTGGAAGAACAGGAGGAAGGATGGGACTACCCTGTCTTCGAAGTTCAGTGGGAGCCGATCTTCGAGAACGAGGACGGAGCCGACTACGTAAAGAAATACTACAACAATTTGAGAGATCAACTGGATAAAGCCGACGAATACATCAATGCATGCGACTTCGACCTTGAAGGATCAGTGATCGGCGCCAACGTCATAAAACAGTTGGCGAATGCCGATGAGGACCGTATCAAGAGGATGAAGTTCTCCACCCTAACTCCAGACGATCTAAATGAGGCCTTCGACAACATGGGAGAGTTCGACAAGGGTATGACGGAGGCAGGCCTCACAAGACACGTACTTGACTTCTACTACGGTGTAAATGTTTCCAGGGCCTTGATGCAGGCAGTCCGGGAGAATGATCGTTACAAAACACTGTCTACTGGACGTGTGCAGGGGCCTGCGTTGAAGATGCTGGCAGATAAAGAAAGATCGATTATAGAGTTTGAGCCAGACCCTTACTGGGAGATATTCCTTCACCACAGCGAGTTCAGGGCCAAGTTCCAGGATCCAGACTCAGAGCAGGATAAGCCTGACAGGATCTGGGAGGAAGAAGTCGCAGACGGCATATTCAACGAGGTCCAGAGCGAGAAAAAGGCCGAAGTATCGAACATCAAAGTCAATAATTACAAGCACAATCCGCCGATTCCCTTTAATTTGACAGGCCTTCAGTCCGAGGCCTCTTCCCAGTTCAACATCAATCCAAAGACCACACAGTCTATAGCACAGACCCTGTATGAGAACGGACTTATTTCCTATCCGAGGACGGAGTCTCAGAAACTGCCGAAGAAACTGGGTTACAAAAGCCTCTTGAAGAAGCTGAAGGGACAGGAAAACTATGAAGGCCTAGCACAGAAAGTTCTGGATAAAGACGATATCTATCCACGTCAGGGTAAGAAAGAGGATGATGCACACCCTGCGATCTATCCGACGGGAGAATCACCTGGTTCGCTTTCCAAGAAGGAGAGAAAGGTCTATGATTTGATTGTAAAACGTTTCCTCGCAGTCTTCGGAGATGCAGCGAAGAGACAGTCCCTGACTTTGACTCTGGATGTCAGAGGTTACGAGTTCAATGCCAAATCCAAGGTTACGAAGGAAAGAAACTGGTTCAACCTCTACGATCCGTATGTGAACGTCGAGGAGGCAGAACTGCCGGGCGTAGAAGAAGGCGAAGTCCTGGATATAGAGGAGTTCGAACTGGCCGATAAAGAAACCAAACCTCCAAGAAGATACTCTCAGAGCTCTATAGTTAACGAACTGGAGAAAAGAGAACTGGGAACCAAGGCTACGAGAGCTCAGATAGTTGATAGACTCTACGATAGAGAATATATCGAGGGAGATCCTATAGAGGTCACAGATCTAGGCCTTGCTATCGTAGAGACCCTGGAGGATCACAGCCCTGCAGTTGTCTCCGAGGAGCTTACGAGAGAGTTCGAGGAGAAGATGGAGGCCATCCGGGAAGAGGAAAATTCTCGTGAAGGAGTTATCAAGGAAGCAAAGGAAGAACTATCAGAGACACTTGGAAAGTTCAAGGAGAAGGAAAAAGAGATCGGCCGCGAACTAGTCGAGACAATAGACCAGGAAAGAAAGAGAAAACGCCAGCTGGGACCCTGCGACCAGTGTGAGGACGGGACTTTAAGGATGATCAAATCCAGCGGTTCACGTTTCGTCGGCTGTTCAAACTACCCGGACTGTGAAAACAGCTTCCCATTACCAAACAACGGCGATATCTCCAAGACAGATGAGATATGCGAGGAATGTAACACGCCGAAGATCCAGGTCTACAGAGAGAAAAGCAGTAACTACAAGATGTGCATCGATCCAGACTGCCCTACAAAGGACGACTGGTAGAAAAAGAAAAATAAGAGAAGGCCTTAAGTTGAAGGTCCGTATCCAGCAGCTTCCTCGCCTTCAAAATGCTCGTTTCCTAACTGAGCGTATTCCTGCTGACCCGGGAAAGTTTGAGGCCTTCCGCCGTCAGCAGCTACTTTTGGCTTCTCCTTCTGCTCCGGTTCAAGGCCCTGGCTATCGACCCCGAACTCCTCTAGTGCTTCTCTAACCCTTTCACTTTCTATAGGGCCTTCAGGACTGTAATGCTCGCCGACACCGTTGTTGAATCCAGCATTGGCTCCGAACTCCTGCCGATGCTCCCACTGGATGCCTCGAACGGCCTGGAAGTCTCCGATTACATCGATGGTATCAGGCGAACCCTCGTTCTCGTTGTACATTATGATAGCTGAACCATCTCTCATCTCTGCCTGATAAACGCCTTCATCGATCTCCTCGAAGCTTTCCCGACTTTCGAAGTATTCAGGCCTATCAAACTCAAAGCTTTTCGAATAGCCTTCTCTACTCAAAGTTTTCACCTGAGGAAGGCCTTTCTGAAGAATTTTGACGCGTGCAGCGTACCGTTGCGGTGTGTAGTTGTAGTTTCATACTGTAGATAACACCGAGAAATTGTAGCAGGCGCTCTTTACAGCACCAGCACATGCACTGCCACAGCTACGTCTAGAAGATTACTGGCTGAAGCAGAAAATTCATTAGAAGAATTATTTACTGGAGAACTATCCCAGAACGCGTCCACCCTGTCGAGACTCAACGGACCGTCGGGATACAAAGTAGCCACCCTTCGCCTGAGTCTTCTGCGGACGCATACCTCAAATAGCGAGGCCTGCGTTTAAATAACTTTTTCAGCGGACCTCATCCGACAGGAACTCTATAACCATATCCGTCCGGTTCTGAGCTCCTTCAAGATCGAACTCGTCGCCCAACTCCTCGAACTTCTCCGCAAAGGCCTCCTCATCGCCAACTAGCTCTCGGATATCCTCGGCCGAATCGATGAACCTCTCCCTTACTTCCTCGTTCTCCGGGTTCTCCGCCTGTATAGATCCGTAGAGGCCTGGCTTCTGGTTAAGCATCCTCGCTGTTAAGTCTGTGATCAACTGATAGACAGGACTGGAAAATTCTTCCATATCCTCTCCTCCTAGCTCGGACTTTCTGATCACATCTGCTACGACGAGCTCAGAGAAATGCATAAGGCCTTGAACCAGGCTCATGGCTTTGTCGTGTTTTTCCGGCTCTGTAAAGTGCAGATCTGCGCCGTTTTCCTCCCAGAACTCCTCCATGACCGTCCATTTCTTCCCTTTTTCTGGACACATCACTATTTTCTGACCTTTGATGGAGTTACTCGGGGCGTACATCGGATGCATACCGAGAACCTCCTCAGAGTACTCGCTCATAGCCTCTACCGGCATCTGCTTCACACTTGTGATATCTGTAAACAGAGCGTCTTCAGGGACGTGAGGCCCTACCTCATGGATGACGTCTTCCGTGACTGAGATAGGTACTGCGATTATCACGATATCCGCGTCCTCTACGATCTCAGTTCCTTCCCCGTACTCCCAGCCGTATCTTACGGCGACTTCTCTAGCCCTCTCGATACTTGAGCCGGAGATATAGATGTCGTTTTCGTCTTCAAGATGTTCTCCCAGATGTTGTCCGAACTGTCCTGTACCGCCGACAATAGCAATCTTCTGACCGATCATTCGAAAACACCTCCTGTGTTTTCTGCATCCGAAAACATACGTTTTCTGGCTTTCAGAATGCTACAAGCATTCGGGAAGTAATTTCCAGAGGAAATCACTGTAACTCACCCTCCAACCTGTCGAAGGCCTT
>ERZ1034573.11-NODE-11-length-50800-cov-23.247906_pt1 | contig 50800 bp, 51 predicted proteins | sample MGYA00520641_ERZ1034573 | MGnify/ENA primary metagenome ERZ1034573 (study PRJEB33760, sample SAMEA4777724) | hypersaline lake metagenome | biome: hypersaline environment; feature: brines | place: Spain | collected 2014-08 | depth 0 m ...
ATGCACTCGACTTGTAATCGAGACTTCCGGGGTTCAAATCCCTGCCCTGGCTTGACGCCGGCCGGTTTTCTCGTCGCTCCGCTCGCAGTGTCGCACTAAGCCGTCGCGACCACCGATGGTTCTAGACCCGTTCGGTCCCAATGCGTCGTGTGAACGACCACCGAGATCACCGCGCGGGACTGCGCACGCAGCGCGAGGAGATCGATGACACGCGACTGCCCGTCAGCGGGGCGTTTCCGGACTGGCTGTCCGGCGACCTGATCGGCAACGGGCCGGGGCAGTTCGAGGCCGGGGACACGGAGCTCCGCCACTGGTTCGACCCGTTCGCCATGCTCCGCCGGTTCCGGATCGACGACGGCGAGGTCAGGTACGCGAACCGGTTCGTCCGGAGCCGCGACTACGCGTACGCACTGGAGCGCGGCGGCGTGCGGACGCCGTTTCCGGGGACGCCGCCCGACCGCTCGCTCCCGACGCGGCTCCGACAGGTCCTCGACGGGACGTTCCCGGACAACCCCGTCATCGGCGTCCAGCGGTTCGGCGACGAGTACGCGGCGATCACCGAGTCGCCGACCGCGCTGACCTTCGACCCCGACACGCTCGAGACGACCGGCCGGATCGATCTCACCGCGGGGCTGGACTGCGACCTGACCCTCGCGCACGTCCACTACGACCCCGACGCGGAGGCGTTCCTCAACCTGGGCGTCTCGTACGGTCGCGACACCGTGTACACGCTGTTCGAGCGCCCGAGAGACGGTGGTGAGCCGACCGCGTTGACCCGGCTTCAGTTCGACGAAGCGCCCTACATCCACTCGTTCGCCGTGACCGACCGACACGTCGTCGTCACCGTGAACGCGTACGGGTTGGACACCGCTCGCCTCCTCAAGGGCGCGGTGACGAAGGAGACGTTCCTCGACGCGTTCCGACCGCTCTCGGCGCCCCTCCGGTTCGTCGTCCTCGATCGGTCGACCGGCGAGCACGTGGCGACCGCGTCGGCGCCGCCGGCGTTCGTCTACCACCACGCGAACGCGTTCGAGCGCGACGGCGAGATCCTCGTCGACCTCGTCGCGTTCGACGACGACCGCGCGGTCACCGGGCTCGCGCTGTCGAACCTCCGGAGCGACGAGCCGGACCTCCCGCGGGGCGACCTGTGTCGGTACGCGGTCCCCCTGTCCGGCGGCGAGGCCGCTCGGACGACCCTCTACCGGGGGCCGGTCGAGTTCCCGGTGATCAACTACCGCGCGGTCAACGGCGAGCCCCACCGATACGTCTACCTCGCCGAGACCGACGGCGCGTCGAGCCTGCCGACGGACGTCACGAAGGTGGACGTGGAGACCGGCACCGTCCGGCGGTGGCGCGAGTCGGGGACGCACCCGGGGGAGCCGCTGTTCGTCCCCGCCCCCGACGCCGACGGCGAGGACGACGGGGTCCTGCTCTCGGTCGTGTTGGACCCCGAGGCGGACCGCTCGCGGTTGGTCTGTCTCGACGCCGGGACGCTCGATGAGATCGGCCGAGCCGAACTCCCACACCGCCTCCCGTTCGGCTTCCACGGGCAGTTCTATGGGCCGTCGACCCCGAGACGCAGCATGGCGTGACGTCGCCGCAAGTCTCGCTGACCGACATCCGGCTCCCACCGGAGGAGCGACGACGGTCCCCCTCGCGGCCATCGCTTAAGTGCGCCCGACGCGCACGTCGGGTATGGACTCGTCGGACCGAGCGCTGCTCGGCGCGGCCGGGATCGTCGGGGCGCTCGTGGTGGCCGTCGCGTTCGCCGGCGGCGCGCTCTTCGGCTTCGACGAGTCGGCCGCGCGGCCGCTCCGACTCCTCGCGGTGGAGCCGATCACGTGGATCGTGGTCGCGGCGCTGCTCGTCGCCGTCGTCGGGAACGCATACATCGAGTAGCGACGCGGGACCCCCCGCCGCCGGACTGACTCCCGACTCACCGCACGACCGTCACCGGCACCGGCGAGCGCCGGAACACCGTCTTCGCCACGTCGCCGACGAGCAGCCGGTCCGCGATCGACCCGCCGTGGGTGCCCAACACGACGACGTCGAACTCCTCGGCGCGGTTGAGAATCCCGCGCGCGGGTCTGCCCACCTCCACGACCGTGTCGACCGTCGCGTCGTGCTCCGCGGCGATCTCGCGGGCCCGGTCAAAGACGGGCTCGGCGGCCTCGCGAATCCCGTCCGCGCCGGTCTCCGACAGAGCGATCCCCGCGGCCGAGCCCATCATCGGCGACGCGCTGCCCACGACGTGTACCACGCTCACCGCGGCGCCCGGGTGGGCGTCGAGCGCGTACCGGAGCGCGCGCTCCGAGAGGTCCGAACCGTCCACCGCCACGAGCACGCGCGATATCATACCGGCAATACGCGCCGCGAGCTGATAAACGCAAGTAGTGATCTGCGGCCGGAGAACCGGGTGAGCGACCGCTCAGGCGTCGGCGTCCTCGATCGCTGCGACGAGCGCGCCGAGCGCGCGCTCGGCCGCGCCGCGCTTCACCGCGTCGCGGTCGCCGTCGAGGACGACCCGTTCGGCGCGGACGAACGACTCGCCGGTGCCCCACGGGGCGGCGTGCGCGACGCCGACGTAGACGAGCCCGACCGGCTTCTCGTCGGTTCCGCCGGACGGCCCCGCGATCCCCGTGGTCGCGACCGCCCAGTCGGCGTCCGCCCGGTCGCGCGCGCCGGCCGCCATCTCGCGGACCACGGGCTCGCTCACGGCCCCGTGCGCGTCGAGCGACTCGCGGGAGACGCCGAGCAGCTCGCGCTTGGCGTCGTAGGTGTACGTAACGAACCCGCGGTCGAAGTAGGCGCTCGCGCCGGCCACGTCGGTCACCCGCGACCCGACCAGCCCGCCCGTGAGCGACTCCGCGGTCGCGAGCGTCTCGTCCCGGTCGGCGAGGAGTACGTTCAGGCGGTCGGCCGGGGGCGTCGTGTCCTCCATACCGCCGCTCCGGGCGAGACGCCCCTGAGGTTTACGCCCCGTCCCGTCGAAGGGCGACCGTGACCGACACCGACTGGGACGAACGGTTCGCGTCGGGCGAGTACCCGCGCGCCCCCGAGCCGTCCCCCGTGCTCCGCGCCTACGAGCCGTCGCTGCCCGACGGGCGCGCGCTCGACGTCGCCGCGGGGACCGGCCGCAACGCCGTCTACCTCGCCGACCGCGGCCACGACGTGGACGCGCTCGACGCGTCGGCTGAGGGGCTCCGCATCGTCCGGGAGCGCGCCGCCGAACGCGGGACCGCCGACCGGGTCGAGGCGATCCGCGGCGACGTCGCGACGTACGGCTTCCCGGCGGAGACGTACGCGGTGATCACGATGAGCTACTTCCACGCGCTCGACCGGTTCACCGACCTGATCGCCGCGCTCGAACCGGGGGGCTACCTCTACGTCGAGGGGCACCTGCGGTCGGCGGAGCCGTCGCCGTCGGGGCCGAGCGACGACAGCTACCGCTTCGCGGCGAACGAACTGCTCCGCGCGGGGCTGGGGCTGAGCGTGCGCTACTACGACGAGACGACGACCGAGCGACCGGGCGACCGCCGGCGCGCCGCGGCGCGGCTGCTCGCGCAGAAGTCGACGGGCGTGCGGCAGTCGTATCCCTCGCGCCCGGAGGCCCCAGAGCGGTGGGCGGGAGACGCGTGAGCGATGACGTTTCCGCGTCGCCCGCGACGGTCCTCCGGACGCTGGTGGCGCGCGCGGTCGACGCCGACCCGGGGAGCCTCGCCGATCGGGTCGAGGTCGTCGAGCGCGGGGGCGAACCGGAGATCGACGACGGAGGCGAGCGCGACTCCCGGACACCGGTGGAGCGCCTCGCCGGACTGATCGCCGAGGCCGACGGCGTCGTGGCAGTCGTCCCGCGGTTCGACGCCGACCTCGCCCGTCGGCTGAACGACGCGCTGGCGGCGGTCCCGCGGGCGGTCCGCGTCGTGTTCACCGACGACGCGGCCGACCGCCTCGCCGGCGCGACGGGGCCGATCGTCCGGCGCGCGCTGGCCGAACGCGGCGTCGACGCGTACCGACACGACGGGGAGTCGCCGGTGACGGTGGTCCTCGCCGACGAGCGCGCCGCGGTCGGGCTGATCGACGGGAACGGGGTCGCGGCGCTGTTGACGACGGACGACCCGGCGGTCAGGGAGTGGGCGGCCGGGACCTGTCGACGCTACCTCGACGCGGCCGAACCGGTGACCGAGGGGTGACAGAGGCGGACTCCGGGTCGGTGACGAGCGGCCCGACTCGGTGACGGAGGCCCCGGACCGCTTTTGAGGGTTGGCGTCGAACGGCGCGTATGAAAGCGCTACTGCTGTTGGTGGCCGGGATCGGCGGACTGCTCGAGGCCGTCGCGCCGCGGCGCGCCGTCGCGCTCTGGACGCGCGCGCTCTACCGGAACGCCGGCGAGGCGGAACCGCGCGACTGGGTGTACGCGGCAGCGAAGGTCGAGGGGACCCTGGTCGCGGCCGGCGCGCTCGTCGGCCTGTACCGGCTCGCGACGGCGGACGGAGCGACCGAGGGCGACGACGAAACGGGCGCGGCCGAGGGCGGCGCGGACGCGGAGCACGGCGTAGACGCGGCGTGAGCCGACGGGCGGTCGGAAGCGTCGGGTGCGGTGACCCGAACGTATATCAACGAGGTCGCGGTACGAACTGGCATGTCGGGGCCTCCCGCAGCGCCCAGATCGGCGGATTCGTCGGCGGTCCGTGTCCTCCACGTCGACGACGATCCCGCGTTCCTCGACCTGACGGAGACGTACTTAGAGCGGATCGACGAGTCGTTCGAGGTCAGGTCCGAGACGGACGTCGAGGACGCGCTCGACGCGCTGACGACGACGCGGATCGACTGCGTCGTCTCCGACTACGACATGCCCGAGACGAACGGGCTGGCGTTCCTCCAGCTGGTCCGCGACCGCGGCATCGAGGTCCCGTTCGTGCTGTTCACGGGGAAGGGGAGCGAGGAGATCGCGAGCGAGGCGCTCTCGGCGGGCGCGACCGACTACCTCCAGAAGCAGCGCGGCAACGACCAGTACGAGGTGCTCGCCAACCGCGTGCGCAACGCCGTCGACCAGCACCGGTCGCGGGTCGCGCTCGCTGCCAGCGAGGAGCGGCTCTCGCGGTTCATCGACCAGTCGCCGCTGGGGACGGTCGAGTACGACGACGCGTTCCGGATCGTCCGGGTGAACCCCGCCGCGGAGGAGATCCTCGGCTTCGACGAGTCGGAGCTGCTCGGCGGGACGTGGCTCCCGTTCGTTCCCGAGCCCGAGCGCCGACACGTGGCGGCGCTGGAACGAGACCTGCTCTCGAACAAGGGCGGGTTTCAGAGCGTCAACGAGAACGTCCGCAGCGACGGGACGCGGATCCGGTGCGCGTGGCACAACCAGGTCGTGACCGACGCCGACGGGGACGTGATCGGCGTCTTCTCGCAGTTCGAGGACGTGACCGAGGAGGTCGCGCGCAAGCGCCAGATCGAGCGGTCGAACGCCGTGCTGTCGACCGCGCTCGACGCGCTCCCCGTGGGGATGCTCGTCGAGGACGCCGACCGGCGGGTGCTCCGGGTGAACGAGCGGCTCTACGAGCTGTTCGACGTCGACGGCGACCCGTCGGCCGCGACCGGGCGCGACTGCGAGCGGCTCGCCGCCGAGCTGAGCGAGCGGTTCGCCGACCCCGAGGGGTTCGTCGCGCGGATCGGGGGGATCGTCGACGAGCGACGCCCGGTCGACGACGAGCGCCTGGCGCTCGCGGACGGGAGCGCGCTGATCCGGACGTACCGCCCGATCGACCTGCCGGACGGAGAGGGGCACTTGTGGGCCTATCGGCGGGCGCCGGGGCCGGAGTGAGCCGGCGGGCGCGGTAGTCGGGCGGGCCGCCGAGCACGCTCGGGCGTCTCACCGGCGGCGGGCGCTCAGTCGTTCGCGGGGTCGACTTCGGCGCCGTCGAACGGTCGCTCCTCTTCCGGTCGGTCGCCGGTCAACAGGACGTGACAGTCGCGGCACCGGGCCTCGTACGACTCCTCGGCGCCGACGAGGATCGTCGGGTCGTCCGTGTGCGCGGGCTCGCCCTCGATGAGGCGCTGGTTCCGCGAGGCCGGCTCGCCGCAGACCGAGCAGATGGCCTGGAGCTTGTCGACGTACTCGGCGGTCGCCATGAGCCGCGGGAGCGGATCGAACGGCTCGCCGCGGAACGTCTGGTCGGTGCCCGAGACGATCACCCGGCTGCCGCGGTCCGCGAGGGCGTTACAGACCTCGACGAGCGCCTCCGAGAAGAAGTTCGCCTCGTCGATCGCGACGACCTCGGCGGGGTCGTCGTCGAGGATGTCGAGCGGGCCGTCCCCCTCGTTGTCGACGACGGTGGCCTCCCACTGCCGCCCCGTGTGGCTCCCGATCGTCGTCTCGCCGTAGCGGTCGTCGACCGCGGGCTTGTACACCGCGACCGACTGTCCCGCGATCTCGGAGCGGCGGAGCCGGCGGAGCAGCTCCTCCGTCTTGCCCGAGAACATCGAGCCTGAGATGACCTCGATCCAGCCGGATCGAGTGATGGCGTGCATACCCGATCGGGCCGGAGCCAGCGACTAAACCGTTTCTCTCCGCGCGGACGGATGGCGGCGGCGCGCCGGTTTTATCGCGGGGTCAGATACCGGTCGCGACCGCCACGACGACTGCGGCGACGGCGACGTACGCGGCCGCGGAGACGGCCCAGTCCCGGCGGATCGGACCGAGCCGCTGGCGGGGGAGGCCGGGGGCGCGCGGCAGCGGGACGAGCGCGAAGAACCCGACCACCAGCGCGAGCTGGACGGCGCCCGCCGCGACGACCGTGACGGCCGTGCCGACCCCGAGGAGCCGGCCGGTCGCGGCGACGAGGCCGACGAACAGCAGCCCCGAGCCCGCGCCGGCGACGTAGTGGACCCACGTCGCCAGCCGCTCCGGCGCGTCGTCGACGGGAGTGTCCGTGAGCACGCCCGCCGCGACCTTCGGCGCGGTCGCTCCCTCGGGGAGCCGCGCCATCGCCACGTCCATCGCGAGCGTCGCGACGAGTCCGACGAGCGGCCCCAAGGCGAGGCCGGCGAGCAGCGAGAGCGTCGTCATGGATCCGCCCACGGACGGGAGCGGCTTCACTCCGTCGGCGGGCGAACCCCGCGGGCGGATCGGGGGACCCCCGAGCGTCGGCCGCGTCGAACGCGGCTCAGTCGCCGCGCGGAACGACGGGCTCGCCGCCGATCACGACCCGCGAGACGTCGGCCTGGCCGGCGCGCCTGACGACCGCGCGGACGAGGTCGCGCGCGCCGGCGAGGTTGTCGGAGTCGCCGTCGAGGACGAGCAGGTCCGCGTCCGCCCCGGGCTCGATCACGCCGCGGTTCGCCCCGGCGATCGCGGCGCCGTTGACCGTCGCCATCCGGAGGATATCCCGGGCCGGGAGGTCGGCGAGCTTCGCCGCGAACTCCATCTCGCGGAACATCGACGGCGAGTCGGTCATCACGTTGTCGGTCCCGAGCGCGACGGTCGTCCGCTCGGCCAGCTCGCGGATCGGCGGCACGCCGACGTTCGTCACGAGGTTCGACCGGGGGCAGACGACGACCGGCGTGCCGCGGTCGGCGAGCCGCTCCGAGTGGATCCGCTCGGCGTGGACCATGTGGACGAGGAAGTCGGGGTCGAGGTCCATCGCGGGGTTGATGTCATCGGCGTCGCGCTCGCCGGCGTGGATCCCGAACAGCTTGCCCGCGTCGCGAGTCTCCGTCCGGACCGCGTCGAAGTCGGCGTCGCGGGCGCCGGAGGCGCCGTACCCGTCCGCGACGGAGAGCACGTCGGGGTCGTCGCGGCCGAGGACGACCGCGTCGATCGCGCGCTCGCCGAGCTCGACGCCCGCCCCCGCGAGCGCGTCCCGGAGCGCGGCGACGCCGTCGACGCCGCCCTCGCGGAACTCGAGGAACGTCCCCGTGCCGGTCGACTCCATGTACCGCAGCGTGCGGGCCATCGCGGCCACCAACGCCTCCCGGTCGGCCGCACGGAGGAGCCGGTGTTTCAGCCCGTCCGGCGGCGCGACAAGCTCGTCGAGCGAGAGCCCCGCGCCCGCCTCCTTGGCGATCGAGTCGCCGACGTGGGTGTGCGCGTTGACGAACGCCGGGAGGATCACGTCGTCGCTGCCGACCGACGCCTCCTCGACCCCGACGATCTCGCCGTCCGCGACGACGACCCGGCCCTCGACCGGCTCGAAGTCGGGACCGACGAGAACCGTCCCTTCGAGGTACATACCGGAGGCTCGTCGCGCCGCGGGTAAAACGTCGGGGGACCGCCTCACCGAGCGGTGGCGGCGCCGAAGCGCACCGTCACTCCGCGTCGAGCCGCGCCCAGAACCCGAGGGTGTCGGGGAGGAGCGCCCGGGAGTCGGCGGTCGCCGCGACGTCGCCCTCGCTCGTCGTCTCGCCGGCCGCCGGCTCCGGCTCGACGATGCGCTCGACGTCGAACCCCGCGTCCGCGAGGGCGCGGTGGAGCTCGGAGACGGACCGGTCGAAGGCGACGAGGTCCGCGTCGTACGACTCGTCGATCTCGATCTCCCGCCGCGGCGGCGCGTGATACCCTCGGCGGACGCGCCCGGTCTTCGGGTCGATCAGCTCGCGGAACGGGTGCATCACCGACAGGTAGAACGCGCCGCCCGGTCGGAGGACGCGGCGCGCCTCGCGCACCGCGGCGTCGAGATCCGCGACCAGCTGGAACGCCGCCTCGGAGAACGCGGCGTCGAACGCGTCGTCGGCGAGCGGGACCCGGGTCACGTCGCCCTGGAGGAACCGGGCGTCGACGCCGTAGTAGTCGCGGAGCCGCCGCGCGTGGTCGAGCTGTCCCTCCGCGATGTCGACGCCGACCACGCGGTCGGCGCCCGCCAGCGCGGTGCCGACGCTCCCCTGGCCGCCGCCGCAGCCGAGTTCGACGACGTCAGCGCCCGCCACCGGCGGCGGGAACGTGGCGTCGGTCGCCGCGTGGCCGTCCGGGTCGAACGGCGTCGGCGCGGGCGGCACCCCAGACTCGTCGGTGTCGGCGTTCCACAGCGCCTGGAAGGCGTCGCTCCACTCGTTCCAGAGGCGACGGTTCTCGCGGTGGTCGTCGGTCACGGCGGCGGATCGGCCGGGAGCGACATAAGCGTCACTCGAACTCGTCGAGCGTCGTCGGCATCGCCCCCCGGACCTCGGTCACGAGCCCGTCTGGGTCGATCCCGAGCACGTCCGCGGCCGCGCGGCCGACCCGGTCCGTCGCCGGCTCGGGGGCGTACACCCCGAGCCGCCACTGGTTCCGCTGCGCGGTCCGGAGCGCGGACACCAGCGGCGACTGGCGTTCGAGCCGCCGGATGTCGCCGTTGACCGTGACGCGCGCGGTCGACTCGCGCATCCCCGGCTCGGGCGGCGCGTCGAGGATCACGTGGTCGCGGGCGACGCCGGCCTCCTCGGCGATCTCGCGTTCGAGCGCGGCCTCGGCCGGGCGGTCGGCCGCGTGGACGCGCTCGGGGACGTCGTCGTACTCCGCCCACACCGCCAGCTTGTAGAGGTCGCGCTCGTCGTAGCGCCGCGAGAGCTCGGCGGTCGCCGGGCAGTTGCGGATCGCGGCGAGGAAGCCGTGGTCGTCCATCCGGCGCAGCTCGGCGGCCGTCGCCGCGGTCGCGTCGAGGAGTTCGCTCGCGGCGCGGCGCAGCATCGCCTTCGAGATGCGCGCGACGTGGTGGGTGTAGACGACCGGGTTCATCAGCGCGCGGGCGAGCAGGAGGCTCTCCGCGGTCTGGACGTTCCCCTCGTCGAGGACGAGCTCCGGGCCGTCGCGGCCCGCTCCGTCGGTCTCGGCGTCTTCGCCGCGCTCGACGAACGTCAGCTCGCGGACGAACCGCTCCGTGTCGATGGTGCCGTACGGGACGCCCGTGTGGTAGGCGTCGCGCACGAGGTAGTCCATGCGGTCGACGTCGAGCTCCCCCGAGACGAGTCCGGCGTACCGCCCCTCGCCCGCGACGATCCCGGCGATCCGGTCCGGGTCGAGGTCGTGGTCGCGCAGCACCTCGCCGACCGCGCCGGTCGCGAGCAGCTCGTCGACGTCGTCGTGGTACTTCCCGGTGCGGCGGTGGATGAGCGACTCGAGGTTGTGGCTGAACGGACCGTGGCCCACGTCGTGGAGCATCGCCGCCGCCTCGATCCGGTCGGCCCGCTTCCCGCCGATGCCGAGGTGGTCGAGCGCGCGGCTCGCGAGGTGGTAGACGCCGAGGCTGTGTTCGAACCGCGTGTGGTTCGCGGAGGGGTAGACGAGCTGGACCGTCCCGAGCTGTTTGACGTGGCGGAGCCGCTGGACGGCGGGCGTGTCGACGAGGTCCGCGGCGACACCGCCGATCTCGATGTGGTCGTGGACGGTGTCCTTGACCGTGATCATGCGTCCGCCTTCGGCGGCACGAGATAAAAGGCTGGGAGTGTCGGGCGGGGGTCGGCGCGCGCTCGGCGGCGCGGGGTCGGTCGATCGCCGGTCGACGCCGCGCGGAAATCCCGGTGCGATTTATAACCCGCCTCGCCGAACGCCGAGACATGTACCACGTGTTGCTCGGCGTCGCGCTGGAGGACGAGCCGCGGGCGATCGCGCAGGCGAAGGCGGTGGCCGACCTGCCGGCGGCCCCGGACGAAGTGACCGCGCACCTCTGTCACGTCTTCCAAGACAACCCGGAGGGCGCGTCGGTCCACCAGCTCGGGACGGTTCGACGCGCCCGGGAGGTGCTGGAGGCGGCCGGCGTGAACTGCGCCCACCACGAGGCCAGCGGCGACCCCGGCGAGGAGCTCGTCGCGGCCGCCGAGGCCGTCGACGCCGACCTCATCTGCGTCTCGGGCCGGAAGCGGAGCCCGGCCGGGAAGGCCGTCTTCGGCAGCACCACGCAGACGGTCGTGTTGAACGCCGACCGCCCCGTCCTGACCGTGCCGGTCGCCGGCGAGGACTGAGCCGAGAGGGCGGGGCGCGGTCCGACGGGACCCGTAATCGCCCCGCTTAGGCGGGGGGTCGCCCGGTCGCGCGAAGGCCGAGGACCTCCCGGGCCGCGGTCCCGACCGCGTCGACGTGTTCCGCCGGACAGTAGACTCCGAGCGTCCAGCGGCGGCGCTCGGCGGCGCGGAGGCCCGCGACGAGCTCCGAGGCGTCCTCCAACCGCTGCGGGACGCCGTCGACGACGACCGCGGAGCCGGACTCCTTGAGCGCCGGCCGCGAGGGGATGTCGACGATCACCGCGTCGCGGTCGATCCCGACGGCGTCCGCGATCTCGCGCTCGGCCGCCCGCTCCTCCGGGCGGCCGGCGTCGACCGTCCCGGTCGGCACCTCGTCGAGCTCGGCCCAGACCGCGCGCTTGTAGAGGTCGCGCCGCTCGATGCGCTCGCCGAGCGCCGGCACGCGGTCGCGGAGCTCGACGAGGAGGTCGTGGTCGGCCATCCGCCGGAACGCCTCGGCGTCGGTGTCCGTGCGGTCGAGGTAGCGCTCGCAGGCGCGCTCCAGCATCGCCCCCGCGACCCGGGAGACGTGGTGGCGGTAGACGACGGCGTTCATCAGCGACCGTGCGACGAGGAGGCTCTCGGCGGTGGCGACGTTCCCCTCGTCCAGGACGAGGTCGGCCGACGCTCCCGCCCCGTCGCCGCCGATCAGTCGGAGCTCGGTGACGAGTCGACCGGTGTCGACGGTGCCGTACGGGACGCCCGTGTGGTGGGCGTCGCGCACGAGGTAGTCCATGCGGTCGACGTCGAGCTCTCCCGAGACGAGGGGGCCGAGCGCGCCCGCGCCGTCGATCAGGGCGGCGACGCGCTCCGGGTCGAGCCCGTTGCGCTCGAGGACCTGACAGACCTCGCGGTCGGCGTCGGTGAGGAGCCACCGCACGTCGTCGTGGTCGCGGCCGGTCTCCCGCCGGATGATCCCCTCGGTCTGGTGGCCGTACGGGCCGTGGCCCACGTCGTGGAGCATCGCCGCGGCGCGGACGTGGGCCGCGGTGTCGTCGTCGACGCCGAGCCCGTCGACCGCGCGGCCGGCGAGGTGGTAGACGCCGAGGCTGTGTTCGAACCGCGTGTGGTTCGCGGAGGGGTAGACGAGCCGGACCGTGGAGAGCTGCTTGATGTGGCGCAGCCGCTGGAACGCGGGGGTGTCGACGAGCTCGGCGGCGAGGTCGCCAAGCCGGACGTGGCCGTGGACGCTGTCTTTGATCGCCTTCATCCGCTCGCCTCGGTCCGGGTCACTCGTCGACGACGTCGATCCCGAACCGTTCCTCGAGGGCGCGAACGACCGAGCCGCCGACGTTGGCGGTCGCGGCCCGGCCGTCCTCGACCGCGAGGAGGTCGTCCTCGTCGAGTTCCAGCTCGGTCGCGACCTCCTCGACGGTCAGCCCGGCGTCCTGCCGCGCCTCGGTGACGACGTCGCCGTAGCCGGAGACGAGGTACGGGAGGCGGTCGGACTCGTAGCTCGTCCCCTCCTCCTCCCAGCGCTTCGAGTCGCCGGTCGCGGAGTCGTACATCTTCGCCTGCTTCCGGGCGAGCTCCTTGTTCCGGCTCTCCGTCGGCTGCGAGCCGGACCCGGCACCGCCGGGGCTCCCGCCGGAACTCCCGCCGCTCGACCCGCCCCGGCCGCTCGGGGCGTTGCCGGCGTCGTCGTGGGGGCGGCAGTTCGAGCACACGAGCAGCTTCGCGCCGGCGACCGTCGCCTTGCGGAGGTCCGTGGTCTCGCGGCCGCAGAGCTCACACGCGTCCCCGTCGTCGCCGCCGCCGCCGCCGCCCGTCGAATACTTCGGCATACCCCGAGTAGTGGAGCCGGACCGTTAAAAACTCGTGGAGGGCGTCGCTCGTCCCCGCCGCGACCCCGCCCGGTCGCGCTACGGCCCGAGGTACCCCCACGCCTGAAGTCGGTCGCCGTCGCCGTCGATCCACCGCTCGCCGATGTCGTCGCGGTAGTACATGTTCGGCATGACGATCCGGTCGATCCGGTCGTACGCCCGCTCGCGCGCCGCGCTCATCGTCTCGCCCTTGCCCGTGACGACGATCGGCATCCCGCTCTCGCCGGCGACGCGCCACTGGCCGTCGACCTGCTTCACGTCTTCTAGGTGGACGCCGTCGCGGTCCGCCGTCTCGAAGACGACGGCCGCGTTCCGCGAGCTCTCGTCGTACGTCTCCTCGTCGTCGAAGGGGAACGGCGGGAGGACGACCCTGACGGCGATCTGGTAGCCGCCGTGGAGTTCGGGCTCCGGCTTGTTCCCGTGCGCGAGGTCGTAGAAGAACTCGGCCGTCGACGACTCGATCGACTCCTCCTGGAGGGCGATGGTGGGATAGCCGAACCGGGGCGTGAACTCCAGCGGGTAGATGCCCGTCTCGTTGACGATACAGTTGACGTCGATGCTGCCGACGTACCCCTCGTCGGCGAGCCACCCCTCTAGCTTCCCGAGCGTCTCCCGGAACAGCCTGTTGCGCCCCGCCCAGAACATCGAGGTTCCCATCTCGCCGGTCGAGGGGCCGATGTTCCCCGGAAACAGCTTCTTGTGCTCGAAGTTGAAGTTGACTCGGTCGACGAACTCGTCGCCGTCGAAGAAGCCGCAGACCGCGACCTCGACGCCCTCTACCTTCCGCTGGAGCTGGAACCCTTTCATCCGGTGGCCCCACGCCTTCTCGTACGCACGGAGCACGTCGATCACGTCGCTGCCGTCCTCCTCGTCGCCGACGTAGAGGAGCCGCTTGACGTTCTGGACCTCGCCCAGCGGCTTGATCACGTACGGCGCGGGGTTCTCTCTGACGTGCTGTATCCCCGCGTCGAACTCGCGGAACACGTGGTGTTCGACGGTGTTGACCCCGTTCTCTTCGAGTACCTCCATCGCGTAGCCGCGGTCCTCCTCGAGGCGGTCCGTGTTCGGCGTCCCGCCGACGACGGCCTTCCCCGCCTCGCGGAGGTCCCGCGCGAGCGCGCCGGTCCCGACCTCGGAGCCGACCCAGATGTCGTCGAAGACGATCGCGTCGGCCCAGTCGACCTCGGCGCGCCAGTCGCCCGTCTTCGGGACGAACCCGTCGCCGATCTCCCGGTCGCTCTCGGCCTCGACGTAGTACTTCACGGCGTGGCCCTCGCGGTGGACCTGCCACGCCAGGTCGGCGATCAGCGCCGCGTCGGCCGAGACGAAGAGGAAGTTCGCGGTGTCCATGCCGCGTCGTCGCCGGGGACGGACTTGAGTGTGGGTGCCGGCCGACCGCGATGGTTGAAACGTTAACGCCCGGGTTGATGCCGGACCGCGTCGTCGATCCGGGTATGCCAAGCGTGACACGGGACGGCGTGACGATCGACTACGCCGTCGACGGGGACCCCGACGCGCCGACCGTGCTGCTGCTCGAGGGACTCGGGTACGGCCGGTGGATGTGGCGGTGGCTCGCCGAGGCGTTGGCCGACGACTACGAGGTGCTCCGGCCGGACAATCGCGGGACCGGCGACTCCGACGCGCCGGAGGGACCGTACACCGCGGCCGAGATGGCGGCCGACGCGGCGGCCGTCCTCGACGACCGCGACGCGGACGCGGCCCACGTCTGCGGCGCGTCGATGGGCGGGATGATCGCGCAGGAGCTGGCGCTCGCGGACGACCGCGTCGCCTCGCTGACGCTGCTTTGTACCTCGCCCGGGGGCGACGACGCGACCCCGACGCCGCCGGACGTCCAGGAGCACATCTTCTCCGCGCCCGACGACGCGGACCCGCGCGAGCGGATCCGCTACCTGATGGAGCCCGCGGTCTCCGACGGGTTCTACGAGCGCGAGCCGGAGCTCGTCGACCGCATCGTCGACTGGCGGCTGGCGGGCGACGCGACCCCCACCGGCCGCGAGGCGCAGGCGGCCGCGGTGGCGGCGTTCGACGCGAGCGACCGCCTCGACGCGGTCGACGTGCCGACGCTGATCCTCCACGGGACGGCGGATCGCGTGCTCCCCGCGGAGAACGCCGAGCTGCTCGCCGAGCTCCTCCCGCACGCGGACGTCGACCTGTTCGACGGCGGGCCGCACCTCTTCTTCGTCGAGGAGCGCGAGCGCGTCAACGACCGGATCCGGACCTTCCTCGGCGGGGTCGCCTGAGATGGCGACGGAGAACGACCCCCGGGACGGCGACGAGACGCGAGGGGAATCCGACGGGGCGGCCGACCCGCGACCGCACCCGCACGGCGACCGGACCTACGAGTGGGTCGGGTCGCTGTCGGCCCGCCGCGCGCGGCTCTCGCCGGACCGCGTCGCGGTCACCGACACGGCCGCGAACGCCGAGTACACCTACGCGGAGCTGGACGAGCGCGCCAACCGCACCGCGCGCTTCCTCCGCGACGCCGGCGTCGGGGCGGGCGACCGCGTCGCCGTCGTCTCGCGGAACCGCGTCGAGCTCGTCGACCTGTTCTTCGCGACCGGGAAGACCGGGTCCGTGCTGGCCCCGCTGTCGCACCGGCTCGCCGAGCGCGACCTCGCCGCCGTGTTGGGCACCGTCGACCCCGAGCTGCTCCTCGTCGAGGCCCCGTTCGGCGGCGACGTCATCGACGCGTTAGAGCGGGCGGACGTCGAGCCCGCGGTCCGCTCGATCCCGACCGACGGGGACGACGCCTGGCGGCCGTACACCCGCGACCTGCCGGCGGACGGCTCGCCCGTCGAGACCGCCGACGTGTCGCTCGCGGACCCGCACCTGTTCTTACACACCGGCGGCTCGACGGGCACGCCGAAGGAGACGGTGATCAGCCACGGCGCGATCCGCTGGAACGCGTTCAACACCATCACCGCGTGGGGGCTCCGCGAGGACGACGTGACGCCGATGGTGTTCCCGATGTTCCACACCGGCGGGTGGAACGTCCTCACCGTTCCGTTCTTCCAGATGGGCGGACGGATCCTCCTGAGTCCCGAGGTCGATCCCGGGCGCATCCTGCGCGACGTCGAGCGCGAGTCGGCGACGACGCTGGTCGCGGTCCCCGCCGTGTTGCGGATGATGGCCCAACACGACGAGTGGGACGACACCGACCTCTCCTCGCTCCGGTTCGTGAAGAGCGGCGGCGGCCCCTGCCGCGAGAGCGTCATCGCGGCGTGGCGCGACCGCGGCGTCGAGATATCGCAGGGGTACGGCCTCACCGAGTGCGGGCCGAACAACTTCGCGATGCCCGACGGTTTCCCGCGGGAGAAGACCGGCAGCGTCGGCGTCCCGGCGCTCGCGGTCGACGCGCGCGTCGTCGACGAGGACGGACCGGTCGCGGACGGGACGGTCGGCGAGCTCGAACTCGCCGGGCCCGCGGCGGCCGACCGCTACTGGGAGGAGCCGGACGAGACCGCCGAGACGTTCGGGGACTGGGTGTCGACCGGCGACCTCGCGCGCGTGGACGACGACGGCTACTACCACATCGAGGGGCGCAAGAAGAACATGTTCGTCTCCGGCGGCGAGAACGTCTACCCGCCCCGGGTCGAGGACGCGCTCACCGACCACCCGGACGTCGAGGAGGCGGTCGTGATCGGCGTCCCGAGCGAGCGGTGGGGGACGGTCGGCAAGGCGATCCTCGTCGGCGACGAGTCGCTCACGCTCGACGACGTGGAGTCGCACCTCGCCTCGCGCGTCGCCCGCTACGCGGTGCCGAAGGAGCTGGCGTTCGTCGACGAGATGCCGACCTCCGGCCCCTCGAAGATCGACCGCGCGGCGCTGAAAGAGCGGTTCGGCGAGTAGGCTCGTCCCACAGGAACAACCATTATATATGCGGGGGATAAGGAGGGGGCATGCTCGACGTCACGATGGATATGGAGCAGTTCGACTGCCCGTTCATCGACACCTCCGCCGACCACGACGTCTCCTTCTCCGCCATGCACTGGCAGCTGGACACGGCGGCGGAGCAGCTGGAGACCCGGCTGCTCGTCGAGTCGCCGGACCGGTACGAGCTCGGCGACGGGCTCACCGCGCTCCGCGACCACGAGAACATGGCCGAGTACCGGCTGTTCTCGAAGCAGGACGGGACGGCGATCATCCGGACCGTCATCGAGGAGACGAACGCGATGTCGACGATCACGGACCACGGCGGCTACATCACCGGGCCGTTCCTGATCGAGGACGGCTCCGAGCGCTGGCAGGTCGGCTTCGACGACGAGTCGACGACCGAGGCGGCGCTCCACGACTTGGAGAAGGGCAACGAGTTCGTCGTCGAGGACCGCTCCGAGCTCTCGATGGAGGCGCTGTTCGACACGATGCGGAACGCGAACGCGGCCTCGACGATGCTGGACGCGTGCCGCGACCTGACGGACGTCGAGCGCGAGACGATCGAGTCCGCGGCCGACGCCGGCTACTTCGAGTCGCCGCGCGAGGCGACGCTGTCGACGCTCGCCGACGAGTTCGACGTCTCCACCGCGGCCGTCTCGAAGAACATGCGCCGCGGCGAGAAGAAGCTGCTCCGCAGCGTCGTCGCCGCGCTCGACGACCTGGACTGACCGGCGGAGCGTCGGGTGAACGGGGGCGACGGCGCGCCGAGCGAAATCGCGGTTTCGGCCCCGAGATCGGCCGAAATCCGCGGATTCCTCGTGGCCTGTTAACATCTTAACTCGGCCCTTGATGGTGGTGTCCGTCGTCGGACAGTGTATGCGAGACGAACACACTCGGCGAGCGTATCTGCGAGGAACCGGGGCCGCGGTCGGCGCGGCCGGACTCACCGGGCTGGCCGGCTGCTCGGGCGGGGGAGACGGCTCCGACGGGAGCGACGGCTCGGACGGAAGCGACGGTTCGGACGGCTCCGACGGGAGCGGCGGCTCCGGCGGCGGCGACCTCTCCGGGGAGACGGTACGGATCGGCGCGCTCCAGCCGACCTCGGGCGACCTCCAGTACTACGGGCAGATCAGCCTCCGCGGGTTCTACTCCGGGCTGGCGTACAAACACGACCTCGACCCGATCGAGGAGGCGACGCCGGGGACGTACACGGTCGAGCCCGAGGGCGGCCCGACCTACGAGATCATCGTCGAGGACACCGGCTTCAGCCCCGACACGGCCCAGAGCGTCGCGACGGACCTCGTCTTGGACGAGGAGGTCGACGTCCTGTTCGGGGGGACCTCCTCGGACAGCGCGCGCCGGCTCATCAACACCGTCGTCGACGAGACCGACGTGCCGTACCTCATCGGCCCCGCGGCCGACGCCGGCATCACGGTGAGCGACGAGTTCTGTCACCCGCTCGCGTTCCGCGCGAGCGAGCACACCGCGATGGACGCGCGGGCGGGCGGCACGTACGTCGCCGAGAACTTCGACATCGACACGGTCGCGGTGTTCGCGTCCGACAACGCGTTCGGACAGAGCGTCGCGGAAAACTACACGCAGGTCTTGGAGAACAACGGGGTCGACGTCCTCGAACCGCGGTTCGTCGAGGTCGGGTACTCGGAGTTCGACGGGCTCTTCGAGCAGGCGATCTCGGACGGCGCGACGGGGGTCGTCGGCGGTTTCACGGCGTCGACGCTGCCGCAGTTCCTCACCTCGGCCATCTCCTTCGACGTCCAGGTGTTCGGCGGGTTCGCCGCCCTGCTGACGACGAAGCTCATCGGCGGCACCATCGAGTCGGCGCTGGGCGAAGGGTTCACCGAGCAGGACATCAAGGACGCCGGGCTCGGCCCGTTCACTAGCCGATACCACTGGAACCAGTACGAGAACCCGATCAACGAGGAGTTCCGGCAGATGCACATCGACGCGTACGGCATCGTCCCCGACCTGTTCAGTTCGGGGACGTTCACCGCGGCCTCGGCGCTCTCGCAGGCCGTCTCGGAGTCCGGCTCCACCGAGGGCGCGGACATCGCGGACGCGCTCCGCGGCATGACCGTCGCCGACACCCCGAAGGGCGCGGACGGGTACACGTTCCAGCAGCACAACAACCAGGCGGCCTCGCAGATGACGGTCGCGTGGCCGGTCCCGACGAGCGACGAGTACGCCGACACGTGGGACGCGCCGATCATGCCCGGCCAGCCCCTCGAACGCCTCGACGCCGAGGACGTGATGGTCCCCGAAGAGGACGCGAGCTGCTCGCTGTAATGCTGCTGGAGACCGAGGGGCTCACGAAGCGTTTCGGCGGCATCACCGCCGTCGACGACGTCGACTTCGCGCTGGAGGCCGGCCAGCTCTGCTCGATCATCGGCCCGAACGGCGCGGGGAAGACGACGTTCTTCAACCTGCTCACGGGCGTGCTGGAGCCCTCCGAGGGGAGCATCCGGTTCGCCCCGTCGAGCGGCGGCGCGGAGTCGGCCGTGGACATCACCGCGGCCTCGCCGGACGAGACGGCGCTCGCGGGGATCCACCGGTCGTACCAGATCACGAACCTGTTCCCGACGCTGTCGGTGCTGGAGAACGTCCGCGTGGCCGCGCAGGCGAGCCGCGGGAGCGACTCGTGGAAGCTGTGGCGCAACGTCGCCGACTTCGAGGAGCACTACGCCGAGGCGACCGCGATCCTCGAGCGGATCGGGCTCGCGGACGAGGCGGAGACGGTCACGGAGAACCTGAGCCACGGCGAGAAGCGCAGCCTCGAGATCGGCGTCGCGCTCGCGGGCGACCCGGACCTGCTCCTGCTCGACGAGCCGACCGCCGGCGTGTCGAGCGAGGGCGTCGACGAGGTCGTCGCGCTGATCGAGGACGTGGCCGCCGACCACTCGGTGATGCTCATCGAGCACAACGTGGAGATGGTGATGGAGGTCTCCGACCGGATCGCCGTCCTCCACCGCGGCGAGGTGATCGCCGACGGCCCGCCGGAGGACGTGCGCGGCGACGAGGCCGTCCAAGAGGCGTACCTCGGCGGCTACGGCCGCGAGGAGTCGGCGGAAGGCGGAGAGCCATCCGACGGGGAGGCGGCGGCCGACGGCGGTCGCCGCGCGAGCGCCGGAGGTGAGCCGCCGTGACGACGCTCGAACTCGACGGGGTCCACACCTACTACGGCGAGAGCCACATCCTCCAGGGGCTGTCGCTGTCGGTCGAGGAGGGCGAGATCGTCGCCCTCGTCGGACGGAACGGGGTCGGGAAGACGACCACGCTCCGGACCGCGCTCGGACTGACGCCGCCCCGCGAGGGGACGGTCCGGTTCGACGGCACGGACGTGACGGGGATGGAACCCCACGAGATCGCCGCCCGCGGGATGGGGTGGGTGCCCGAGGAGCGGCGCGTGTTCTCACACCTCACGGTCGCGGAGAATCTGCGCGTCGCCGCCCACTCCGCGGCCGACTCGGACGCGCGGATCGCGGAGGCGTACGAGCTGTTCCCGGCGCTCGACCGCTTCAGCGACAAGGAGGCGGGGGACCTGAGCGGCGGCCAACAGCAGATGCTCGCGATCGCCCGCGGGATGGTCGGCGACAACGACCTGCTGCTCGTCGACGAGCCGAGCGAGGGGCTCGCGCCCCAGATCGTCGAGGACGTCGTCGAGGCGCTGCGCGCGGCCTCGGCCGACACGACGATGGTCCTCGTCGAGCAGAACTTCCGGCTGGCGATGGACCTCGCCGACCGCTTCTACCTCGTCGACCACGGCGTCGTCGTCGAGGAGGGCGAGACCGCGGGCGTCACCAGCGAGGACGAGCGAATCCGGAGGTACCTGACCGCATGAGCCTCGCACCGCTCGCCGGGGCCGCCGCGCAGGCCGCCCCGCTCGTCGATCCGGGAACGCTGCTCTCGACCGGCGGCGCGGTCGACGGGCTCCAGACGGCCGCCCGCGTGCTCGCCGAGGGGATCGGCAAGGCCGCGGTGTACTTCACCATCGCGGTCGGGCTGACGCTCGTCTTCGGCCTGATGGGCGTGCTCAACTTCGCGCACGGCGCGGTCGCGATGGTCGGCGCGTACCTCGGCGGACTGGTGCTCGTCCTCTTCGTCGGTGCGAACACGGGGACGCTCGCGACGATACTCGTCTTCTTCGTCGCGCTGGCGCTCGTGTTCGCGGTGACGACCGCCGCCGGCAGCGCGATGGAGGTGGCGCTCATCAGACCGATCTACGACCGGACGCCCACCTACCAGATCCTGCTGACGTTCGGCGTCTCCCTCATCATCGAGGAGGTCGCCCGGATCGTCTTAACGCTCCGCGGGATCCAGCCGAACCCGCAGTGGCAGGCGCCGATGGGCACCGCGCCCGACGTGCTGCTCGGGCGCACCGAACTGCTCGGCGTCGGCGTCAGGCGGCTGTACCTCTTCGAGGTCGCGATCGGCGCGCTCGTCGCGGTCGCGGTCTGGGCGTTCCTGACGAAGACGCTGTACGGGCTCTACATCCGCGCCGGCAGCGAGGACACCGAGATGGTCCAGGCGCTCGGCATCGACGTCAGGCAGGCGTTCACCGTCGTGTTCGGCGTCGGGACCGGCCTCGCCGCGGTCGGCGGCGTCCTGCTGATGTGGGACCCGATCTGGGGGCCCAGCGTCCTGCTGAGCATCGACGTGCTGCTGTACGCGTTCGTCGTCGTCATCATCGGCGGCCTCGGGAGCTTCACCGGGACGCTCGTCGCGGCGGGCATCGTCGGGATCGCCGACTCGGTGACGACGTGGCTGTTCACCACCGGGATCGTCACCTTCCCCGGCCTCTCCGAGGTGACCATCTTCCTCCTGCTCGTGGTGATGCTGATCATCCGCCCGCAGGGGCTCTACGGCGTCGAGGAGGTGGGTGGCCATTAGCGACCCCGACTCCGGCGCCGACGCGGACGCGCCGGCCGGCGACACAGACGCTCCCGCGGTCGAAACGGACGCTCCCGTCGACGAGGCGGACCCGATCCCGCCCTCGACCGCGACCGGGGGCCTCCGCGAGTACCTGCGGGACCACGCAGTCCACGCGGCCGTGATCGTTGGCTTCGTCCTGTATCCGCTCGCCTACGAAGCGCTGCTGGCGACGCCCGCGGCGCCGTTCGCGGAGGCGTTCCTCCCCGCGATCACGTTCATGGTCGTGGTGTTGTACATGGGGCTGTTCGCGATGAGCTTCGACTTCATCAGCGGCTACACCGGCTACCTCTCGTTCGGCCACGCCGCGTTCTACGGCACCGGCGCGTACTTCGTCGTCCTGGCCGCGAACGGGCAGATCCCGGGGGTCCCGGGCGGGACGCCGTTCATGATCACGCTCCTGCTCGGCGCGGTGGTGGCCGGACTGCTCGCGCTCGTCATCGGGTCGGTGTCGTTCCGGCTCACGGGCGTCTACTTCGCGATGATCACGCTCGGGTTCGCGCAGGTGATCTACGAGCTGATCCGCTCGTGGGGGTACGTCTCGACGAACCCGACCGAGGGCGCGACGGTGAGCGGCGACGCGCTCGCGATCGGCGTCCCCTTCGTCGACGCGCTCAGCCTCGACGTGGGGCGGCTCACCGGCGAGAGCGTCGAGAACCTGCTCGGCCTGGGGATCGACTTATCGACGACGGTGGTCTCGTACTACGCGCTCGGGATCGTCGTCGTCGTCTGCTACTTCGCGATGCAGCGGATCCTCCACTCGCCGTTCGGGCGCGTGATGATCGCCATCCGCGAGAACGAGGAGCGCGCCCGCGCGGTCGGCTACCCGACCTACCGGTTCAAGCTGGCCGCGTTCGCCATCAGCGGCTTCTTCGGGGCGATCGCCGGCGGCGTCTTCGCCGCCTACTCGCGCTCGGTCGCGCCCGACGGGACGTTCTACTTCCTCGTCACCGCCGACGCGCTGATCACGACGATCATCGGCGGGTTCGGCACCCTCGCGGGGCCGGTGTTCGGGACCCTGTTCACGCAGGGGTTAGAGGACGTCCTCTCGACCGAGAGCGGCGGCGTGGCGACCCTGCTGCGCGAGGGGCTCCCGGAGAGCGTCCTCCAGGCCGACCTCTTCGGGATCAGCCTGGAGCTGTTCGTCAACACCGCGGTCGACGGGCGCGCCCCGCTGTACCTCGGGATCATCTTCGTGCTGTTCGTGCTGTTCGTCCCGAACGGCATCCTCGGGACGCTGCGCGACCGGCTCGGCGGCACCGTCGGGAAGCGGCTCCCGGACCACCTGCGGCGCTACCTCCGGTAGGGTCGCGGGCCCGCGGCTCCGCGGTCCCCGTCGCGCGTCGCGACGGACCGCGACGCTGACAGACGACACATGACCGACACCACACGACACGACGAACCGAATCGAACGCGGCGCGGAGGCGACGGATGACCGTCGGGATCACCGGACTCGGGACGTACGTCCCGGACGAGACGATCACGGGCGAGGCCATCGCGGCCGAGAGCGGGATCCCCGAAGAGGTCGTCGTCGAGAAGATGGGCGTCCGCGAGAAGCGCGTCTGCCCGCCGGACGGCGACCACGCGACCGACATGTCGGTGACGGCCGCCGAGCGCGCGCTCGCGGACGCCGACGTCGACCCGATCGACCTCGACGTGGTCCTCTATCACGGCTCCGAGTACAAGGACCACGTCGTCTGGTCGGCCGCGGCCGCGATCACCGACCGGCTCGGCGCGACGAACGCGTACGCGACGGAGAGCTACACGCTGTGTGCGGGCGCGCCGATCGCGCTCCGGCAGGTGACCGCGCAGCTGGAGACCGAACCGATCGACACCGCCCTGCTCGTCGCCGCGAGCCGCGAGGAGGACCTCGTCGACTACGGCAACGAGGACAGTTCCTTCATGTTCAACTTCGGCAGCGGCGCGAGCGCGTTCGTCGTCGAGGCGGCGGACGGGGAGTCGGAAGACGGTGAGACCGCCCCCTTCGGCGGTCGCGCCCGGGCCGTCGTCCGCGCGAGCGCGGCCGAGACCGACGGCTCGTTCGCCGACGACGTGGTGATGCCGGCGGGCGGGTCGAAGCGCCCGCCGAGCGAGGAGACGGTCCGCGAGGGGCTCCACACGCTCGACGTCCCCGACCCGGACGGGATGAAAGAGCGGCTCGGCCCCGTCTCGCTGCCGGCGTACCTCTCTGTCGCCGACACCGCGCTGGAGCGGTCCGGGTTCGGCCGCGACGACCTCGACTTCGTCGCGCTCACCCACATGAAGCGGTCGTTCCACGAGCGCGTCCTCGACGAGCTCGGCCTCGACCCGGGCCGCGACGGCTACTACCTCGACGAGTTCGGCCACGTCCAGAGCGTCGACCAGGCGCTCGCGCTGGAGCGCGGCGTCGAGACGGGCCGCCTCGAACCGGGCGACCTCGGCTGCCTGCTCGCGGCCGGCACGGGCTACACGTGGTCCGCGACCGTGATCCGGTGGCAGGGATAGCGCGCCGCCGAGAGCGCTCAGCGCTCCCTACGCGGACTCGTGCGGCAGCGAGAGCACCGTCGCCTCGCCGGAGAGGACGCGCTCGTCGCGCTCGGGAACGGTCGCGGTCGTCTCGACGACAACGCGGTCGCCGCCGAGGTCGTCGATGACGCTGACGCTCGCTTCGACCGTCTCGCCCGGATACACCGGCTTCTCGAAGGACATCTCTTGAGAGAGGTAGACGATGTCGCCGGAGAGCCGGGCGAGCGCCGCGGAGACGACCGCCGCCGAGAGGATCCCGTGCGCGACGCGCCCGTCGAACATCGTCTCGGCGGCGTACTCGTCGTCGAGGTGGATCGGGTTCTCGTCGCCCGACAGCGCCGCGAACGCCTCGATGGTCTCTTCGGTGATCGCTACTTCGTGGGTCGCGGTCTCGCCGACCGTCGCGACTGGCATACCGACTAGACGCGCGCCGACCGCCTCAACCCCGTGGTTCAGCCTCGAACCCGCGGCGCGGCGCGCTCGGAACGCTTCGCGGGGTCGACGCGCCAGAATCGCACCGCGAGGGGGACGCGCCCCGATCAGTCGTCCGCCGGCGCGTCGACAACGTCGGCGTCGGTGGGGTTCGCGCCGCCGTACGCCTCGACGAGCTCGTCCAGCCGCGCCGGGTCGTCTGCGTGGGCCAGCGGCTCGCTCGCCGTCTCGCAGGCGGCGTCGACGCCGAGGCTGTCGCAGACCTCGTCGGCGGTCGTCTCGGCCATCTGGCGGTAGGTCGTCAGCTTGCCGCCCACGACGCTGTACAGCCCGGCCGCGTCGTCGCGCTCGTGGTCGAGCAGCGTGAACCCGCGCGAGATCCCGCGGCGGTCCGACCCCGCCTCGTCGGGCGAGTACAGGGGGCGGACGCCCCACCACGTCCTTACCGTCGGGGCGTCGGCGACCGCGGGGAGCATCGCGGCGCACTCCTCGACGGAGCGCTCGACCTCCCAGTCTTCCGTCTCGTAGTCGTCGGGGTCGGAGACCGGCACGCTCGTCGTCCCCAGCACGACCTCGCCCTCGTGGGGCACGACGATGTCGCCGTCGTCGGGGTCGCGACACCGGTTCAGCACGGGCGGCGCCCCGTCGTACTCCACCGAGACCATCACGCCCCGGCTCGGGGCCATCCCGACCTCGACGCCGGCCATCTCGGCGATCGAGTCGGCCCACGCGCCGGTCGCGTTGACGACGACCTCGGGCGACAGCGCGTCGTCGACCGCGCCGCCGACCCGGACCGTCTCGACCGCGCCGTCGCGGACCGTCACGTCCTCGACCGGCGCGTGCGGATGGACGGTCGCGCCGTGGCGCTCTGCGTCCGCGGCGTTGGCCGCGACCAGCCGGGACGGGTAGATGACGCCGTCCGGGACGCGGAACGCCTCAGCGACCTCGTCGGCGAGGCCCGGCACCGCCTCGCGGGCGGCGGCGCCGTCGAGCCGTTCGGTCTCGATGCCGATCGCCTCGCAGGCCGCGATCTTCTCCTCGAAGTAGTCCGGGTCGTCGCCGTCGAGCCGGACGAACAGGCCCCCGGTCTCCCGGACGCACGCGCCGGCGATATCGCGGAGCGTCCGGTTCTCGACGATACACTCCTCGGCCCCCTCGGCGTCCGCCTCGGCGTAGCGGGCGCCGCTGTGGAGGAGGCCGTGCGAGCGCCCGGAGGTGCCGCCGCCGAGGCCGCCGCGGTCGACGAGCGTCACGTCGACGCCGCGCATGGCGAGGTCGCGGGCGATCCCGGTGCCCGTCGCGCCGCCGCCGATCACCAAGACCGTCGAGTCGTCGCTCACGCGACGGTCACCCGGGTTGGCGCGGGAGCGTGCTCCGCCGCGAGACGCCGTCGATTCCGGTCACTGTCGATCATGCCATACATACGCATTCCGCGCACTTGAGACTGCCGTCGAACGAGGGAGAAAACCGGTTTCGAAAGGGTGTTACCGGCCGGATTCCGGATCCGGCCGCGACGGCGGCTCAGCGCGGTCCGCCGGCGTCGGCGGGGCAGGTGTCGACGCCGAGCACGGAGTAGAGGCCGCAGGTCCCGGTCGCGGCGGTCGCGAGCATCGCGAGGGCGACGACGCCGAGCACCGGGGCCGCGACCGCGGGGAGGGGCCCGGAGCCCGCGAGGGTGGCTAACGAGGCGGCACCGGCGACGGCACCGACCGCAGTCCTGACGCGCTTGTCCATCGCACCGACGTTTTGGTTCATACTTCACAATACGGCTCACGGCCGTATGAACCTTTCCACCGCCGACTCGCCTCTCGCGTTCACCCGAACTCGTCGAGGCCGGTCTGCGAGGTCGCGTCGGCGTCGTCCCCGTCCGCCTCGGCCGGCCCGCCGTGGTCGGCCGCGATCGACCGCGCGGCCCCGAGACCCCCCGACAGCGACGCGCGGCGGGCGATTTCCTCGTCGCCGAGCCGCGCCGCCGCCGCGCCGTGGACCGCGCCGTAGCGCTCGCGGAACTCCAACCGGGCCCGTTCGTAGTCGGCGACCGGGTACGGGTAGTCCTCGCCGATGCGCACGCCGACCTCGCGCTGGACCGCGAGCGGCGTCTTCTCGGGGGCGTCGAGGTGCGCGGCGGGGAGCGGGTCGAGCTCGGGGACCCACCGCCGGACGAACTCGCCGTCGGGGTCCTGATCGCGGACCTGCTTGCGGGGATCGTACAAGCGCAGTCCCGGGCGGCCGACCAGCCCGCACTGCGACTGCCACTGGGTGTAGTTGATCGCGGGGTCGCCGTCGATCAGGTGCTCGTAGAAGTGGTCGGCGCCGATCCGCCACGGCTGCTGGAGGATTTGGAAGTAGACGCTCGCGCACAGCGCCCGCATCCGGAAGTTCAGCCACCCCGTCTCGCGCAGGCAGCGCATGCTCGCGTCGACCATCGGGAACCCCGTCTCGCCGCGCTTCCACGCCGCGACGAGGTCCGGGTCGTGCCGGTCGCGGTTGAACCCCTCGTACACCGGGTTCACCGCGCGGTCGAGCCACCCCGGCCAGTCGAGCAGCTTCTGCGTGTAGTGGCGGTTCCAGAACAGCCGCGAGACGTACATCGACTTCCCGCGGCCGTCCGGCGCGCGCTCGTCGACGTGGCGGTGGACCTCGCGGACCGACAGACAGCCGAACCGGAGGTACGCCGAGAGGCCGCTCGTCCCCTCGCGGGCGTCGAGCGGCGAGGAGATCGACCCCGGGTACTCCCCGATCGCCTCCGCGAACGCGCGGAGCCGGTCTCTCGCCGGGCCGCGTCCGCCCGTCGGGACGCGCGTCTTCGTCGGGGCGACGTCGTACGCGTCGCTCGCGCGGTCGGGATCGATCGCCGTCTCGACGCGCTCGACCGCGACCGACCGGGGGTCCCAGTCGAACGGGTCGGCGGCGAACCAGGACTCGACGCGGTCGCTCCAGTCCTCCCGAGGTCGGTCCGCGTCGCGGACGAGCCCGTCGCCCGCGACGAAGTCGACGCCGAGCCGCTCGCGGGCGCGCTCGTCGCGTCGCCGGCCGTACCGCCCACTCGGCGTCGCGGTCGCGACGGCGTCCCAGCCGGCGTCGACGAACCGCGAGAGCACGTCCAGCGGGTCGCCGTGGCCGTACGTCAGCCCCGCCCCGCCCACGTCGCGGTACTGGCGGTCGAGGTCGCGCAGGCAGTCGTGGAGGAACTCGACCCGGGCGTCGCAGGCCGCCCCGCGCTCGTCGTAGAAGGCGGGGTCGAAGACGAACAGCGGGACGATCCGGTCGGCATCCGCCGCGGCCGCCGCGACCGCGGGGTTGTCCGCGATCCGCAGGTCGTCCCGGTGCCAGACGACGGTGCCCGGCTCGTCCGGGGCGTCGTCAGCCCGGGAGAGCGACCGGATCGCATCCGGAGCGGGCGTCGTCGGGAGCGGCGCGTCCTCGCCGGTGGCCATGCGTTGCTCCCGTTAGGCGTTCCCGTCGCATGGGCCTGTCGGCCGGGGGCGGACGCGCCGCGGTCGCGGGCACGGGAAACGTTGAATAGGGTTCCGCCACCGTACTTTCACGGATGTCTGACACAGACGAGACCGACGTACTGCGCGAACTCGCTTCGCTGCCGACGATCGCGAGCCCGCGCGTGTCCCCGGACGGCGAGACGGTCGCCCTCTACTACGACGTCACCGGTCGCAACGAGCTCCACCTCCTCGACGTCGCGGACGGCTCGCTGGAACAGCTCAGCGACGGCGACGTGCCGCGCTCGGTCCGCGCCGGCTTCGAGTGGGACCCGAGCGGCGACCGCCTCTTCTACCACCGCGACGAGGACGGCGACGAGCAGCACGACGTGTGGGCGATGTCGCTCGACGGCGAGAGCGAGCCCGTCGTCGAGATGGATGGCCAGATCCGACTCAACGACGTGAGCGAGGACGGCGAGACGCTCCTCCTCGGCTCCAGCCGGGGCGGCCAGATGAACCTCTACCGCTACGACGTGCCGAGCGGCGAGGCGACGAAGCTCACCGAGTACGACCGCGCCGTCGCCGCCGGCGAGCTGTCGCCCGACGGCGACCGCATCGCGTACGCGACCAACGAGACGGACACGTACGAGAATATGGACGTCTACGTCGCGGACGCGGACGGCTCGAACCCGCGGAACCTCGACGTCGGCGACCTCGGCGCGGAGGCCGCCTCGATCGACTGGGGGCCCGACGGCGACCGCCTGCTCGTCAACGACAACAGCGCCGACCTCGGACGGGCCGGGATCGTCGACCTCTCCGACGGCGTCGGGAACGCGACGGTGACCTGGTTCGGCGAGGGCGAGTTCGAGGAGGGCGCGAGCCACTTCCTCGAGGGCGGCGACCGGTTCGTCGCGAGTCGGACGCGCGGGGCCGTGACGGTGCCCGTCGTCTACGACGCCGACACGGGCGAGAGCGACGAGCTCGACTTCCCGGCCGGCGTCGCCAACGTCGCTGAGGGGCGGCTGGCCGACGACGACCTGCTCGCGTACCGGACCACGTCGAGCCGCCGGCCGGAGCTGGTCGCGTACGACCTCGACGCGGACGAGACCGAGACGGTGCTCGGCGCGGAGTACGGTCCGTTCGACCCCGACGACTTCGTCGAGCCCGAGACGGTATCGTTCACCTCCGACGGCGTCCCCGAGACGCCGGCGCGGGCGGTCGACCACGACCCCTACGAGGAGTTCGAGATCGAGGGCCTGCTGTTCGACTCCGGCCGCCGTCCGTCGCCGCTGATCGTCAACCCGCACGGGGGTCCGCGACACCACGACATGCGCCGGTTCAGCTACCGCGTCCAGTTCCTGCTCTCGCGCGGCTACTCCGTGCTCCAAGTGAACTACCGCGGCTCCACGGGCCGCGGCCGCGAGTTCGTCGAGGAGCTGTACGACGACTGGGGCGGCGCCGAGCAGGGCGACGTGGCGACGGGCGCCGAGCGCGTCCTCGACGAGTACGACTGGCTCGACGAGGACCGCGTCGCCGTCTACGGCGGCTCCTACGGCGGCTACTCCGCGAACTGGCAGATGGTCCAGTACCCGGACCTGTACGCCGCCGGGATCACGTGGGTCGGCGTGAGCGACCTGTTCGACATGTACGAGAACACCATGCCCCACTTCCGGACGGAGCTCATGGTGAAGAACCTCGGCGAGCCGGACGAGAACGAGGCCACCTACCGGGAGCGCAGCCCGGTGAACTACGTCGAGAACGTCGACGCGCCGCTCCTCATCGTCCACGGGGTCAACGACCCGCGCGTCCCGGTCTCGCAGGCGCGGATCCTCCGCGACGCGCTCGACGAGGCCGGCTTCGAGGAGGGCGACGACTACGAGTACGAGGAGCTCGGCGAGGAGGGCCACGGCTCGGGCGACATCGACCAGAAGATCCGCTCGCTGGAGCTGCTCGACGACTTCCTCGACCGCCGGATCGGCGCGGAGCGCACCGCCGTCGCCTCGCCGGACGACTGACCGGGCGACCGCGGGGAGGCGACGCCCGTCCGACGGGAGTTATTTAATCGACGCCGCCGTCGGGGGGAGACATGGCTCGATACCTCGTCGGCGGGGGCGGGTGACCGTGCCCGGCGTCGGCTTCTGGGTCCTCGTCGCGCTGGCGACGCTGACCAGTCTCGCCACGGCGTGGGCGCTCGGCGCGAACAGCAACTCGCCGCCGTTCGCCCCGGCGATCGGCGCGAACGCGATCTCGACGATGCGGGCCGCCTTCCTCATCGGGATCCTCGCGGCGCTCGGCGCGCTCACCCAGGGCGGCGCGATCTCCGAGACGGTCGGGGCGGGACTGATAAACGGCGTCCAGATCACGTCGCTGGCGGCGACGGCGGGGCTGCTCACCGCGACCGGGTTCATGGCCTTCGGCGTCTACACCGGATACCCGGTCCCGGCGGCGTTCGCGACCACGGGCGCGATGGTCGGCGTCGGGCTCTCGCTCGGGGGCGACCCCGCGATCGATACCTACCGCCGCATCGGGCTGTTCTGGCTGCTCGTCCCGCCGGTCTCCGGCGGCCTCGCGTACGCCACCGCCACCGTGCTCCGGCGCGACGACATCCCGGAGACGGTCGGCGTCCCGCTGCTCGCCGCCGTGGTCGGCGGGATCGTCGCTAACGTCCGGCTCGGCGTCATTCCCTCGCCACCCGACGCGGCGCAGAGCTCCGTCGCGGGGTTCGTCGCCCGGCAGATCGGCGCGCCGACGGTCGCCGGGGTCGACCCCGTGACGGTGCTCGTCACGCTGCTCGCGGCCGCGGCGTGGTTCGTCGCCGTCCGGCGGCGGACGCAGGCGTCGGCCGAGGGGGGGATCCGGTCGTTCCTCCTCGTCCTCGGGAGCGTCGTCGCCTTCTCGAGCGGCGGCAGTCAGGTCGGGCTGGCGACCGGCCCGCTCGAGAACCTCTACGGGGTCGAACTCGGCCTCCCGGGCATCGTGCTGCTCTCCCTCGGCGCCGCGGGCATCCTCGCGGGCGCGTGGATGGGCGCGCCGAAGCTGCTCCAGGCCACCTCGCGCGAGTACGCGCAGCTCGGCGCGCGGCGGTCGATCGCCGCGCTGGTCCCCGGGTTCATCATCGCCCAGCTGGCGATCGGGCTCGGGATCCCGATCTCGTTCAACAACATCATCATCTCCGGCGTCATCGGCGGCGGGCTCGCCGGCGGCTCGGCGGGCGTCTCGCGGCGGAAGATCGGCGTCACGCTCCTCTTCTGGGGCATCACGCTCGTGGCCTCGGTCGCGATCGGCTACGGGCTCTACGCGGCCTTCGCGGCCGTGCTCGGCGGGTGAGGGTCCGGAGTCAGCGCACGACCGTCACGGTCACGGGCGCCTCGCCGACCACGCTCGTCGCCACGGTGCCGAGTAGCCGGCGGGCGACGCGTCCCCGCTCGCCGCCGTGGCCGCCCATGACGACGTGGTCGACGTCGCGCTCGTCGACGTACTCGAGGATCGTCTCGGCCGGGTCGCCAGTCCGGACCGCCGTCTCGACGCGCCGGTCGGTCTCGGCGGCCCGCGCGGTCGCCCGGTCGACGATGCGGTCGGCCCGGTCGCGGGCGCTCTCGCGTCGGTCCTCGCCGGCGCCGAGGATCCCGCCCTCGCTCATCGGCGCGTCGAGCGGCGTCACCACGTTCAACACCGTCACCCGACAGTCGAAGAGATCGAGCGCCTCGTCGAGCGCGTCGGCGGCCAGCGGCGACCCGTCGAGCGGGACGAGCACGTGAGAGGTTGCCATACGACTCCTTGCGTTCCCGCACACATATCGGCGGTGATCGCGCGGGGACCGGTCGGGCGCGGGCGCGACCGCGTCGGTCGCTTACTCGCCCGTCTCGATCGGCGCGCCGACGAGGTTGCCCCACTCGGTCCACGAGCCGTCGTAGTTGCGGACGTCGTCGTAACCGAGCAGCTCGTGGAGGAGGAACCACTCGATCGACGAGCGCTCGCCCACGCGGCAGTAGGTGATCGTCGACTCGTCGCCGTCGACGCCGGCGTCACCGTACAGCTCGCGGAGCTCGTCCGCGCTCTTGAACGTCCCGTCCTCGTTCAGCGTCGTGCCGATCGGGACGCTGCTCGCGCCGGGGATGTGGCCGCCGCGCTGGGCGGTCTCGTTGAGCCCCTCGGGGGCGATGACCTCGCCGGAGAACTCCTCGGGTGAGCGGACGTCGACCATCGGGATCCCCTCCTCGATCGCCTTGTCGATGTCGTCCTTGTACGCGCGGACGCTCTCGAAGGGGCCGCGGGCCGCGTACTCGCGGGGCGTGAAGTCGGGCTCCTCGGTGGAGAGCGGGTAGTCGTTCTCGACCCAGTATCCCTTCCCGCCGTCGATCACGCGGATGTCGTCGTGACCGTAGTACTTGTAGATCCAGTAGCCGAACAGCGCGAACCAGTTCGGCACGCGGCCGCCGCCGTACACGACGACGGTCGTGTCGGCGTCGATGCCGCCCTCGCCGTTTCGCTCCGCGAACGCCTCCTTCGAGACGATGTCGCGCTCCGTCTCGTCGGTGAACACCGCGTCCCACTCGAAGTTCAGCGCGCCGGGGACGTGGCCCTCCTCGTAGGGCGTGTACTCCGACTCGTCGGTGACGGTCGGGTTGTTGATCTCGACGAGCCGGTGATCGGAGTCGTCGTCCTGAAACGCGTCGAGGCGCTCTTCGACCCAGTCCGCGGTAACGAGTACGTCTTCAGACATCGCCCGTGCTACGGCCTAACGCCGTTTTGAACGTCCGATAATGGCGGTTCTTTCCGGCGCCTGTGACGGGCGGCAAACGAACGATACCGTCGAAAACGACCGCGTCGGAGGCTGAAAGTCGTTTATTTACGCTGACACCTACCGGATCACCGTCACGGGAACGTCGGCCTTGTCGACGACGCTCTTCGCGACGCTGCCGACGACCTGCTCGCGCTCCGCCGAGAGCCCGCGGTGGCCGACGTAGATGGCGTCGACGGCCTCCTCGGCCGCGTACTCGGTGAGCGCGTCGGCGGGTCGTCCGGTGAGCAGTTGGGTCTCGACGGTGATCGGCTCGTCGACCGCCTCCTCGGCGATGGTCCGGGCGTTCGCTAAGACTCCCTGTCCGGCCTCGACGGCCGCGTCCTCGCCCGGGAGGATGATCGTCCCGTCGACCAGCTCCGAGTCCGGCGTCAGCACGTGGGCGATCTCCAGCGTCTCGTAGAACGCGACCGCCTGACGCGCCGCGTACCGGACCGCCTCGTCCCCCTCCGTCGATCCGTCGGTCGCAACGAGGTAGCTCATGCGCGGAGATGGGTCCGAGAGACACATAATTCCTGTCGGGCGTTCCCGGCCCGCGACTCCGCGGCGGGTTACCGGCCGCCGGCGTCGGCTCCCGGCCGAACCGAGTCGCCCTCGGAGGCGTGGATCGCGTCGAGCACCTCTTGGACGCGCGTCGCCTCGGCGAAGGAGACGAGGTCGCCCCCGTCGCCGTCGACCGCGTCGGCGAACTCGGTGAGGAGCGCGCGCACGGTGTCGCCGCGCTCGTCGACGAGCGTCGCCTCGCCCTCGCGGCCGCGGTCGCGCACGAGCCGGTACCACTCCGTCAGCGACAGCGACGCCTCGTCGCCGACGACCGTGACGCTGTTCTCCTCCTCGCCCTCGTGGTCGCACAGCAGGTCGATCGTCCCGCGGACCCCGCCGGCCCGGAACGTCCCGACCACGTCGTCCTCGTAGCGCTCGGGTCCCGAGTAGCCGACGTCGGCGGAGACGGTCTCGATCGGCCCGAACAGCTCCTGGACGCCGAACAGGAAGTGCGTCCCCACCTCGCGCAGGGGGCCGCCCTGCTCGCGCGACTCCAGCCACGACACGTCCTGCCACTCGCGGGGCCACTGCGGGAAGCGGAACCGGAGCTCCACGCGGCGCGGGTCACCGACCTCGCCCGCCTCAATCATCTCACGGAGCCGGACGAACCCGGGCGTGTAGCGGAACGGGAGGTTCACGGCCGTGACGCGGTCGGTCGACTCTTCGAGCGCGACGAGTTCGCGGCCCGCCTCGGCGTCCGCCGCGATGGGCTTCTCGCAGATGACGTGCCTGTCGGCCGCGAGCGCGTCGGCGACCACGTCGCGGTGCGCGAGCGGCGGGACGCCGACGTAGACGGCGTCGAGGCCGTCCGTCTCGACGAGCGCCTCGTGGTCGGTCGTCGTCGCGGTGCGGTCGGTGCCGTGGTCGGCCGCGAGCGACGCGGCGCGGTCGGCGTCGAGGTCGCAAGCAGCCGCCAGTTCGAACCGGTCGTGGTCCGCTATCGCGGCCGCGAGGCGGTTCCCGATCACGCCGCAGCCGACGATGCCGATCTGTATCACGGCAGATGGAAGCGGTCGGACGCGCTTGTAGCTTCGGAAGGCGAAACGGGTCCGGGCCGCCGCAGTTCGGCGCGCGACGGCCCGCTCAGGCGTCGTCCAGCGGTCGCGCGACCATCTCGCCCCACGACTCGAAGCCGTGGCGGTCGTAGAACGCTCTCGCGCGCTCGTTCGCGGGGTCGACGTCCAACACCAGTCGGTCGAGCGGGAGGTCCTGGTCGGCCGCGATGTCGAGCGCGGCGCCGATCAGGTCGTCGGCGACGCCGGTGCCGCGGTGGTCGGGCGCGACGTACAGCTCGTTCAACACCGCCGCGTCCCAGACCATCGCCAGCCGCTCCGGGAGGACGAAGACGTAGCCGACGACCGCGCCCCCCTCGTCCGCGCCCCCGTCGACCGCGACGGTCACGCATCGGGGGTCGTCGGCGACGCAGCGGTCGACCCAGCCGAGCCACCGCTCGCGGTACGCGTCGGTGAGCTTGCCCTCGTAGGCGGCCGCCTTCCCGTCGCCGCCCGTGTTCGCGCCGAGGCCGCGCTCGAAGGCGACCTTCGCGGCGTAGAGGCCGGCGGCGTCGCGCTCGCGGTCGTAAGGGCGGAGTTCGACGCTCACGCGTCGCCCTCCGGGGGGCTTCGGCTCCCGTCGGCCGCGGCGTCGCCGCCCTCCAGCACGAACTCCGCGAGCGTCGGGACGAACGTGCCGATGTCGGTGACCATCCCGATGGCCTGCGCCGAGCCGCGGTCGAGGAGCTGGGTGACGGTGGCGGGGTTGATGTCGACGCAGACGGTCTTCGTCGTCGACGGGAGGCAGTTCCCGACCGCGACGGAGTGGAGCAGCGTGGCGAGCATGATCACGATGTCGGCGTCGTGGGCCTGTTCCCGGATCGCGTCCTGGGCGGCGACCGCGTCGGTGATCGTGTCCGGGAGCGGGCCGTCGTCACGGATCGAGCCCGCGAGGACCGTGTCGACGTCGTGTTCGACGCACTCGTACATCACACCCTCCGTGACGACCCCGTCCTCGACGGCGGCCTCGATCCCGCCGGCGCGGATGATCTCCGAGATGGTCCAGATGTGGTGTTTGTGCCCCTTCCGCGGGTGTTCGAGCGTCTCGACGTTCATCCCCAGCGAGGTGCCGTAGATGGAGCGCTCCAAGTCGTGCGTGGCGAAGCCGTTGCCCGCGGAGAGCGCGTCGACGTAGCCCCCCGCGACGAGGTCGGCGAGCGCGTCGCCCGCGCCGGAGTGGATCACCGCGGGCCCGGCGACGACCATCACGTTACCGCCGTTCGCCTTCACCGCGCGCAGCTCCTCGGCCACCTCGCGGATCGTCGACTCGGAGGGCCGCTCGGCGGAGACGCCGCCCTGCATGAAGCCGAACGCGCCGCCGCCGCTCCGCGGGCGCTCCGGCGGGTTCACCCGGATGCCGGACTGGTCGGTCGCGACGAGGTCGCCCTCCTCGATCGCGTTGAGCGTCTTGGTGTAGGCGCGTGGGGAGTTATCCGGGTCCGAGGCGTCCGCTCGGTCCCCCTCGCCGGCGTCCGCCGCCGGCTCGGGTTCCACCACCAGCGCGCAGTCCATCTCGATCCGCTCGACCTCGATCCACTCGCCGTCGTACAGCACTTCTGTCGGGTGGTTCGTGGTCGAGTAGAAGTCCGGCGGGACCACCTTGTCGGCGGGCGCGGCGACGAGCTCCACCGCCGAGGGGTCCTCGAGCACCGCGCCGTTCTGGTGGAGCTCGTGGAGGATCCCCCGCAGCGTCTCGGGGTCGTCGGCGGAGACGGTCAGCCGGCAGTACGACTCCTCGGTCTCGTGTTTCCCGACGTCGAACCGCTCGACGTCGAAGGAGCCGCCGAGGTCCATCACCGCGCCGAAACAGCGCTGCATCGTCCCGCTGTCGATGATGTGGCCCTCGAGTTCGACGGTCCGCGAGTGGGTCATACGGACGCGTCGCGTCCGCCGGGGAAACGCGTTTCCCTCGGGGTCGCCCGGCGCTCGGACGGTCCCCGCGGCCGCGGCACGCTTGAAGCCGCTCAGATCAGCCCGAGCGCGGTGAGGATCTGGTTGCCGAATATCATCGCGATCAGCCCCGCCAGCATCACCAGTCCGGAGGAGACCGTGATCGTCCGCACCGCCGCGTGCCGGTCGCTGACCGGGACCCGGCTGATCACCGCCTCGGCGGCCATCCGGAGGATGCGCCCGCCGTCGAGCGGGAACGCGGGCAGGCAGTTGAACAGCGCCAGCTGGATGTTGATCCACCCGGACCAGAACAGCAGGTTCGCGAGCAGGAACGTCCCGCCGCCGAGCGCCGCGAGCGGCCCCTCGACCACGAAGAAGTTGGTCACCTCGCCGGTGAACCCCGCGAAGTTGAACGGGAGCCCGAACAGGCTGCCGAGCGGGAGGATGAGCGCGACGAAGACGAGGCCGAGCGGCGACTCGGTGATCCCGCCGAGGGGGATCCCCTCCGCCGCGCCCTGCCCGCCGTCGCCGCCGAGCAGTTCGAGGTACGCGCCGGCGGGGTACCGGGTGACGCCGACGTCGTCGAGCGCGAGCCCGCTCGTGCCGGGGAAGACGCTGACGCCGACGAACCCGCCGTCGCGGTTCGGGTGCGGGTCGAGCTCCACGTCGTACGTGTCGCGCTCGCCGTCGGCGTCGTACACCGTGACGGGGACGGTCTCGCCCGCCTCGCGCTCGCCGAGGACGGCCGAGAGCGCGTCGTTGTCGACGACGCGCTCGCCGTCGACGGAGACGATCGTCAGCGGCTCGCCGAGCGTCGCGCCCGCGTCGTGGATCGGCCCGTCCTCCTGGACGCCGACCACGTACGCGCCGATCGGCACGTCCGGGACGGTGACGGCGACCTCGTCTTCGGCGGTCTCGACGTCGGTGGCGGTCTCGGCCCCCGGCGCGTCGCGGACCTGATCGACGACCGTCTCGTTGCCGGTCACCGTCACCGTTGCGCGCTCGTCGCCGCCGACCGCGGCGTAGAGGTCGGACTCGGTCGCGACCGACTCGCCGTTCACGCTCGCGATCGTCACCGGTTCGGCCTCGATCATCACGCCGAGGGGGTTCCCGCCGGCGGAGCCGACCACCTGTAGCTCGCGGTCGACCGTCACCGTCTCCCTGGCGTCGCCGTCGTCGACGGTGAGCGCGACGGAGTCGCCCGCGTCGGCGAGCGCGGACTCGAACTCGCCGGCGGTCTCGATCGGCGTCCCGGCGACCTCGACGACCCGGTCGCCCTGCGAGATGTCGGCGGCGGCCGCCGGCGAGCCGGGGTTCACCTCGCCGACCGCGTACCCGGCGGCGGGCGAGATGGCCCCCGCGACGGGGCCGAAGAGGAGCGCGAAGACGACGACCGTCAGCAGCGTGTTCGCGGTGACGCCGGCCGCGAACATCCGGGCGCGCGCCCCGCGGGACGCCTCCTGTGTCGCCTCCTCGTCCGGTTCGACGAACGCGCCGACCGGGAGCAGCGCGAAGAAGACGAGCCCCATCGAGTCGATGTCGATGCCCTCGACCCGGCAGAGGAGGCCGTGCGCCCCTTCGTGGATCACCATCGCGCCGGCGAGGCCGGCGACGATCTCGGGCGCGACGGACAGGGGGAGGAAGTCGTTGACGCCGGGGATGATGAGGAAGTTCTGCGGCTGCTGGATCGCGGAGGGCTGCGCGTTCGTGAACGCCGACGACGCGGAGGAGATGATGAGCGCGAACGACCCCACCATCGCCACCAGAGCCCCCCCGAGCCCGAGGTTGGCGACCGCGCGCCAGAACCGCTTCGGCGCCGCGAGTCGGCCGAGGAAGGCGCGCCCGCGGAGCGTCCGGAGGGTCAGTACCGGGCCGGAGACCCCGACTCCGTCCGGGAGGATCCCCCTGTTCCGCAGCCCCATCGCGACCGCGGAGTACGCGAGGACCCCCGTGAGCACCCAGAACAACGTGTTCATTACGACGGCGTAAGGCTCGCCCGCTCGTAAGGGGTTCGGTTCCGGGAACCTCGGCCGCCGACGCGGCGGGCGTCGGGACGGCTCTCGGGCTCCGAACGCCGAGCACTCATAGGCCCCCCGGCCGTGTGGCGAGACATGACAGACAGAGACCGAACCGGATCGACCGACCCGGAGGATGACGAGGCCGGCGGCTCCGACCGGTCGCTCGCGCCGCTCATGGGCGCGGTGTACGTCGTCGCCGGGATCGCTCACTTCCTCGTCCCGCAGCGGTTCGCGGAGGCGGTGCCGCCGGCGTTCCCGCGCCCGGTCGGGCTCGTGTACCTCTCCGGGATCGCGGAGATCCTCCTCGGGATCGGCGTCGCGATCCCGCGGACGCGCCGGCCGTCGGCGTGGGGGATCGCCGCCCTGCTCGTGGCCGTGTTCCCGGCGAACCTCCACCTCGCTCGCCGCGAGGTGCTAGACGACCTCGTGCCGGACCGACTCGTCGGGCCGGCGCGGCTCGCGGCGCTGATCCGGCTCCCGTTCCAGGGCGTCCTGATCGGGTGGGCGCTGCGGTACGCGCGGTCCGACGACGCGCCGGCGGCCGATCCGGACGCGTAGCCGCGGAGCGGGCGCGGCCCCGCCGCGAACTCAACACCCAAGTACCCCCCGGTACAACCGTGGCCCATGATGGCGCTCATCGACTTCGTCTCGCGGCTGGTCCGCGACGTCGGCCGGTTCGTCGACATCTTCCTGAACGACCTCATCCTCGGCGCCGGCGACCCCCTGTCGGCGCTGCTCGTCCTCGTGGGACAGGTCCTGATCGTCGCGTCCGTCGGCGCCTTAGGCTACGCCGCAGTCGGCGCGCTGCTCTCCGAAATCGGCGTGAACCTCCCCGCCCTCGGCGGCCGCGGACGCTCCGAGTAACCGGCGGCGTCGACGCCGCCGACCGCGATCGGTCGCCCTCCGCACTCAGTCGTCGTCCGCGCCGGTCGCCGACCGCGATCCGACGCCGGCTCCCGGGCCGCCGACGGCGCTCGCGCTCCCGCCGTCCCGGTCCGGCACCTCGAACTCCTCCAGCCGCGCCAGCAGCTCGTCGGACTGATCCGAGAGCGTGTGGACCCGCCCCGTCACCTCCGAGACCGTCGTCGTCTGCTGATCGGCCGCGGCGGCGACCGTCTCCGCCTCGGCGGCGGTCTGCCTGCTCACGGACGCGACGCCGTCGACCATGTCGACGACCTCCTGGGTCGTGCGCGCCTGGTCGTCGGTCGCGTCGCTGATCTCCTGGACGGTCTCGTCGACCGTCGTCACGTCCTCGACGACCCCCTCGAACTCCCGCAGCGTCGACTCGATCGTCTCGACGCCGTCGGCGACCTGCGCCTCCATCGCCTCGGCGTCGGCCGCGGTCGACGCGGACGCCTCCTGGACGGCCTCGATCCGCCCGGAGATCTCCGCCGCGGACTCTCGCGTCTCCTCGGCGAGCGACTTCACCTCGTCGGCGACGACCGCGAACCCGTCCCCGGAGCCGTCGGCGCGCGCCGCCTCGATGGAGGCGTTCAGCGCGAGCAGGTTCGTCTCCTCGGCGATCTCGTCGATCACGGCCGCGATCTCGTCGATCTCGCCCACGCGCTCCGCGAGGTCGGTGACCGCGTCCGCCGTCTCGCCGATCCGCGTCTCGAGCGTCTCCAGCTCCGCGATCGCCTCGGCGGCCTCCTCGCGGCCGGATCGGCCGCGCTCGGCCGCGTCGCGGGCCGTCTCGGCGGCGTCGTCGGCCGAGGCGGCGATCTCCTCGACGGTCGCCGACAGCGTGTTCATCTCGCCGGCGATCGCCTCCAGCTCGTCCGTCTGCTCGGCCGCGCCGTCGGAGATCTCCTGGACCGAGCCGGCGACCTCGCCGCTCGCGTCGTCGACCTCGTCCATGCCCGCGCGCACGTCGTCAGCGGTCCCGGCCACGTCCGCGGTGAACGCGCCGACGTCGCCGAGCGTCTCGCCCAGCGTCGCGACCAGCCGGTTGTAGTTGTCGACGAGCTCGGCGTACCGCCGCTCGTCGGTCGCCAGCGCGTCCTCGTCGATCGTCGCCGTGAGGTCGCCGTCCTGCGCCCGCTCCGCGGCGTCGCCGAACGCGTCGACGAGCGCCTCCAGCTCGGTGGTGTAGGCCGCGAGGTTCTCGGCCATCTCGTCGAGCGACTCGCCGAAGGAGCCCGGGACCTCCTCGTCGAGCACCGGGTCGTCGAACTCCTGGGCCGCGAGCGCCTCCGCCTGCGCCGAGACGGTCGTGAGGTAGCCGTGGACCTCGGCGAACCGGCCGACGAGGCTGCCGATCTCGTCGGGCTGGGTCGGGTCGAGCGCCGCCGCGGCGTCGTCCGCCGACTGGCCGTCCGCGCGGACGTCGCTCGCGCCGTCGACATCGCCCGCGGCGATCGCCTCCGCCTGCCGCTCCAGCGCCTGAATCGGACCGGCGAAGTCGCGCCGAACGATCAGCAGGGTGTTGTAGATGGCGACGACCGAGCCGAGGAACAGGATCCCGGAGACGACGTACGCCGCCGTCCCCGCGATAAGGAACTGCGTGAGGAAGATGCCGACCGTGACGAGAAACTGGATACCGACCGCCGCGACGACCTTTCGCTCTATCGACTCCGAGACGCCGAGCGCGTCCATCGTCCGCCACAGGAGGGCCTCGTACCGCCCGCGGACCCCCGGGCGGCGCTGTCGTGTCGTGGACATGCCCCGACTTCGACGAGACCGGGTTATGAACCTCCCGCCGGCGTTATCAGGACCGATTCTCGATTGTCACCGGCAGAGAATCCACGGACCGCGGGCGTGCGGGGACCGCGGGGTCCGTCGACGGCGCTCAGAACAGCCCGTCGACCGCCTCGGCCGCGAGGTCGACGGCGGCCTCCAGGTCCGGCCCGAGCGGCGAGCCGACGACGAGGCCGTCGGCGTGCTCGGCGACGGCGGCGGCGCGCTCGCGGACGGTCTCGGGGGTGCCCGCCATACAGAACGCGTCGACCATCTCGGGCGTCACGCGCTCGAAGGCGGCGGAGAACTTGCCGGCCGAGACGCGGTCGCCGATCTCGCTCGCGGCCTCCGGGTCGATCCCGTGGCGCTTCAGGACCGGCGGGGCCGCGCCCGCGGCGATGAACGCGACCGGCGGCCGGGCGGCCTCGCGGGCGGCGGCCTCGTCCTCGGCGACCGACACCGCGGCGTAGGCGATCAGGTCGAACTCGCCGCGGTGATCGGGCCTGTCTTCGAGGCCGTCGTCGACCTGCTCGCGGGCCCACGCGAGGTCCTTCGGGTGCGACCCGTTGTACAGGAGGCCGTCGGCGTGCTTCGCGGCCATCCGGCACATGTGCGGCCCCTCGCCGCCGACGTGGACCGGGATGTCCGCCCCCTGCGGCGGCTCGTAGTTGAGCCCGGCGTCCGATGCGTCGAAGGTGCCGTCGCGGTCGACGCGCTCGCCGGCCCAGAGCTGCTCTGCGGTCTTGAACGCCTCCAACACCGACCGGAGTCCGCGCTCGTCTTCGAGCCCGAGGTTCGCGAGCGTCGAGGGGTCGCCGGGGCCGAGCCCGAAGACGGCGCGGCCCTCGGAGGCCTCGTCGACGGTGGCGACCTTCGAGGCGAGCGTGACTGGGTGGGTCTCGTAGGGGTTGGCGACGCCCGGGCCGAGCCGGACCGAGTCGGTGGCGGCCGCGAGCCGCGAGAGGAACGCCCACGGGTCGCGGTTGTTGTAGTGACACGTCGAGTAGACGGCGTCGTAGCCGGCGTCCTCGGCGCGGACGCCGAGGTCGACGAGGCGAGACAGCTCGTGTTCTGGGGTGAGTTCGATTCCGAGCATGGTTACTCCTGAAACGTCCACTCCCGCAGGGCCTGCCGGACGAAGTCGCCCTCGACCTCGCGGAAGTGATTGTCCGATCCGTCGTGGTCGCCGAACGCCCAGTCCCGGACGACGACGACCGGGGTGCCGCCCGCGCCCTCCCCGGCGACGAGGTTGGCGGCCGCGGCGAGCTCGTCGATCACGTTCTGGACGGTGACGCCCATCTCGCGGCCGTCGCGGTCGCGCTCGCCGCGCCAGTCGCGGCTGGCGGGCATCCCGGCCCAGCCGATCGCGACCCCGCGCTGGCCGTGGCGGAAGGGGCGGCCGCAGGTGTCGCTGACGACGACGCGGTCGGCCGCGAGCCCCTCGCGGATGCGCTGGGCGCTCTCGGAGGGGCGCTCCGGGAGCAGCAGCAGGTCGCCGCCCGGGACGTTCGAGCGGTCGATGCCGGCGTTGACGCCGACGTGCCCGAAGCGCGTCGCGGTGAGGAGGAAGGGGGCCTCCATGATCAGCTCCGTCGACTCCTCGATGACCGCCTGCGCGAAGCGGGGGTCCTTCTCCTCGCCCGCGATCTCGGCGAGCCGGTCGGCGACCTCGCGGGCCCGGGGGCTGGCCGGGAAGTCGTCGAGGTCGAAGACGCGCCCCTCGACCTTCGAGACGACCGTGCTGGCGACGACGACCACGTCGTCCTCGCGGAGGTCGACGCGCTCGCCGATCATGGCCGCGAGGTCGTCTCCCTCCCGGATCTCCGGGAGGTCCGGAACCGCGAACAGCTCCATGGATCACCGTGCGCGGCGACGAGGAAAAACCCCGCCGGTACCGGGCCGGTTTGACGGTATCCGGGGGCGTTTGAAGCGGATCGGGTCGAGGCGAGTCGGTCTGGAGGCGGTCTCCGGCAGATCGTACTGACGACGAATACGACATTCAGGAATGAGTGTCTATGATAACTGTACGAAACCGTCGCGACGATCTACGAATCTAGACGTATATTAGGATACCCCCGCGATAATGATTCATTTAGCCGAACGGTTTTCCGGGAAGAGACGCGAGCGACGGTTGCGATGTGTGAACGAACGACGGAAGACGAGCCAGCACCGATCGGGACGCGGACGCGCGTCCCGGAAGAGGCCGACGACGGCGAACCGATCGTGACGCAGACCCGCGCCCCGTGACGGCGCGCGCGCGTCGACCATCCGCATTTTTCCGCCGCGAACGTCCGCACGGCTTATACGCGACTCCGTCGAACTCCGACTGTGGACCTCCACGTCCGGTACGAGGGCGACGACGACCCCGACAAGTGTACGGCTCGGAAGCTCGCGCGCTTCGACCTCGCCGAGCTCCACCGCTCGGACCGGGCCACGCCGTACGGGGTCGTCCTCAACCCCCACGCCGAGCGCGCGCTCTCGCCCGCCGACGCCGAGCGGGCCGCAGAGACCGCGCTCGTCGCGCTCGACTGCTCGTGGGAGTCGGCCGGCGAGAAGATGTTCTCGCTCCCCGGCGAACACCGCGCGCTCCCGTACCTCGTCGCCGCCAACCCCGTGAACTTCGGCCGCCCGATGCGGCTCACGACCGTCGAGGCGTTCGCCGCGGCGCTGGTCATCCTCGGCGAGCGCGACCGCGCCGAGCGCGCGCTCTCGAAGTTCACCTGGGGCGAGACGTTCCTCGAGCTCAACGCGGAGCCGCTCCGGCGGTACGCTGACTGCGAGGACTCCGGCGAGGTCGTCGAGATCCAGCAGGAGTACATCGACAGGGAGTAGTCGGCGACGGCTCGGCCCGAGGCGGCGAACCGATACCGGCACCGAACGGGGGCGCGACAAGGCTTTTGCGTGAATCGACCGTACCGAGCGGCGATGGTATCCACAGGCGACGACGCACCCACGTTCACCGCGACGGTCGGCACGAGCGACCACGAGCCGTTCGACCTCGGCGAGGAGATCGGCGACGGCCCGGTCGTGCTCGCGTTCTTCCCCGGCGCGTTCACGCCGCCGTGTACGAACGAGATGGTCGCCTTCCAGGGGCGCGCCGACGCCTTCGCGGAGGCCGGCGGGACGCTGTTCGGGGTCAGCGCCGACTCGCCGTTCTCGCAGGGCGCGTTCCGCGAGGAGCACGGGATCGAGTTCGACCTCGTGAGCGACATGGCCGGCGACGCGATCCGGGCGTACGACCTCGAGATCGACATCGCCGAGCTCGGCCTCCACGGCATCGCGAACCGCGCCGTGTTCGTGATCGACGACGACGGCGAGGTCGTCTTCGACTGGGTCGCCGACGACCCGACGAACGAGCCGGACTACGACGCCGTCCTCGACGCGGTCGAGAGCGCGTAAGAAGCGGCCGACCGCGGGGCAGCCTGTTCCGGCGCGTTCCGATCTTCGTGTTATACTACGACGCGGAACCCGTAGCGACGGCGCGCTTCGACCTCGGTCGCGCTACCCGAGCACGCCGCCGATAGCCCCCGCCAGCGCCGAGTCGACCGCGAACAGCAGCGTCAGAAACAGCCCGACGACGAGTACGCCGGCGCCGCCGAGCAGGCTCCCGAGCGGGCCGCCGGCAAGTCCGACGAGGCCGCCGAACGCGGCGAGCAGGAGCGTGACGACCACACCGCTGACGGAGCCCGCCAGCAGGCCGTGCCAGAGGCCGGAGAGCAGGCCGCCGCCGGCGACGTAGCCGGCGACGAACCCGCCGATGAGCCCCGCGCCGACGTGCCCCACGACGGGGACGAACGTCGCCAGCAACCCGGCGATCAGCATCACGACGAAGCCGTAGCCGACGGCGCGCCAATCTGTCATACCCGCGGGTAGCCGACTCGGCGGTAAATACTTCGTCGTAGAGTTGTGTATTCGTCCCCATGATTTAATAATTATTTATAACCTAGCGCCGCTAAGTGGTAGCTAGATTAATAACGCTCCGGAAGCGAGGTTGAGTCAATGAACGAATCGAACCCGACGGCCGACCCCGGCGAGTCGGACGGGACCGCGCCGACGGGGGCGCAGCTCCGCCTCGCGGTGCCGGACATGGACTGCTCGTCGTGCGCGGGGAAAGTCGAGGGCGCGCTCGACCGCGAGGGCGTCGTCTCGGTCGACACGCGCCCGACCACGGGCGTCGTGGTCGCCACCTACGACCCGGACCGGACGGACGTCGAGGCGCTGACGGCCGCCGTCGAGGGCGCGGGGTACGCGGTCGCGGACGCGGAGTCCGACGGCGTCGCCGACGACCTGTTCACGAGCCCCCGCGCGATCGCCACCGCGGTCGGCGGCGTCTTCCTCGCGGTCGGGCTCGCGCTGGAGTGGCTGCTCCCCGGGCTCGACCCGACGTTCGCGACGATCGGCGGGGTCGGCTTCCTCGGGCCGTGGGCGGTCACGGGCGCGTCCGTCGCGTACCTGCTCGCGGTCGCGGTCGCCGGGCCGCCGATCCTCCGGAACGGGTTCTACTCGCTGCGCGGGCTGAGCCTCGATATCGACCTGCTGATGAGCGTCGGCGTCGTCGCCGCGCTGCTCGTCGACCTCCCGTTCGAGGCGGCGACGCTCGCGGTGCTGTTCTCGGTCGCGGAGCTGCTCGAGCGCTACTCGATCGACCGGGCGCGCACCTCCCTCCGCGAGCTCATGGAGCTGTCGCCCGACGAGGCGGTCGTGATCCGCGACGGGACGGAGGAGACCGTCCCCGCCGAGCGCGTCGCCACGGGCGAGCGACTGGCGGTGCGGCCCGGCGAGCGCGTCCCGCTCGACGGGGTGGTCCGCGAGGGTTCCGGCGCGGTCGACGAGTCGCCGATCACCGGCGAGTCGGTCCCGGCCGAAAAGGAGCCCGGCGACGAGGTGTACGCCGGCTCGATCAACGAGGCGGGCTACCTCGAGGTGGAGGCCACCGCGCCCGCCTCCGAGTCGACCATCGCGCGGGTCGTCGAACTCGTCGAGGCGGCCAACGGCGAGGAGACGCGCGCCGAGCGGTTCGTCGACCGCTTCGCGGCCGTCTACACCCCGATCGTCGTGGTCGGCGCGGTCGCGACCGCCGCGCTCGGCCCGGTCCTCGTCGGTGGCGGCGCGGAGACGTGGTTCGTCCGCGGTCTCACGCTCCTCGTCGTCGCGTGCCCGTGCGCGTTCGTCATCTCGACGCCGGTCAGCGTCGTCTCCGGGGTGACCGCGGCCGCCCGGAACGGCGTCCTGATCAAGGGCGGCGAACACCTGGAGGCCGCCGGCGACGTCGACGCCGTCGCGCTCGACAAGACGGGGACGCTCACGCGCGGCGAGCTGTCGGTGACCGACGTGGTCCCCCTCGGCGACCGCGACCCGGCGGACGTGCTGGCGTGCGCGGCCGCCATCGAGCGCCGCAGCGAACACCCCGTCGCCGAGGCCATCGTTGCGCGCGACGCCGAGACGGGGGACGCTGCCGAGGGCGCCCGACCCGAGTCTGCCGAAATCGCCGTCACCGACTTCGAGGCGCTGACCGGCGAGGGCGTCCGCGCCGACCTCGACGGCGAGACGCACTACGCCGGCAAGCCCTCGCTGTTCGCGGACCTCGGCTTCGACCTGAGCCACGCGCACGTCCGGCCGGACGGCGGCGTGGTCCGAGACCCCGAGGCAGCGGAGGGAGGCCGGTCCGGGGACGCCGACGTCGCCGCGGCGGCCGAGTCCTGCGAGCACGGGCAGTACCTCGACCTGACGAGCGAGACGATCCCGCGGCTCCAGGCCGAGGGGAAGACGGTCGTCCTCGTGGGGACTGAGACGGAGCTGAAGGGCGTCGTCGCGGTCGCGGACACGGTCCGACCCGAGGCGGCGTGGGTCGTCGACCGGCTCCACGACCTCGGCGTCGACCGCGTCGCGATGCTCACCGGGGACAACGAGCGGACCGCGCGGGCGATCGGCGAGCGCGTCGGCGTCGACGAGGTCCGCGCCGAGCTGCTCCCCGACGAGAAGGTCGCGGCCGTGCGCGAGCTCGCCGCCGAGACCGAGGGCGGCGTCGCGATGGTCGGCGACGGGATCAACGACGCGCCGGCGCTCGCGGCCGCCGACGTGGGGATCGCGATGGGGGCCGCCGGCACCGACACCGCCATCGAGACCGCGGACGTGGCGCTGATGGCCGACGACCTGACGCGGCTCCCGTACGTCGTCGACCTCGCCTCGCGCGCGAGTTCGACGATCCGCACGAACATCGGGGCCTCCCTCGCGGTGAAGGCGCTGCTCGCCGCCGGGGCCCCGCTCGGCTACGTGAGCGTCGCGATGGCCGTCGTCGTCGGCGACATGGGCATGAGCCTCGGCGTCACCGGGAACGCGCTCCGGCTCGGCAACGTCGAACCGACGGAGCCCCCCGAGGCGACGACGAACGACGGCGACCTGAACGCGGACGCGGCCGGTCCGAGCGCGGACGCCGCCGCGTCGGAGCCGTAGCCGGTCGGTCGGCCCGGAAGGCGGCCTCACGCTTTTTATTACCGGGGCGGTAACTGCGGTCGTATGCCCTCCGAGCGCGGGACGCCCTCCACCCCCGAGGAGGCGACGGAACTCGTCGGATCCGACGAGGCTTCCGCCGATTCCCGAGACGAACGCGACGCCTCCGAGACCGCCGCCGAACGCGATCCGATCGAGTGGGGCCCGGTCCGCCACGAGCGACTGCGTTCGCTCGCGACCGGGGCGTCCGTCGCGATCGGCGGCGCGATTCTCGTCGTCCTCGGCGTCGTCGCCACCGCGGGGCTCGCGGATCTCGCGTCCGGCGACCCCGCGGTCCCGAGCGTCGGGGCCGAGGAAGTCGCCGTCGGGGTCGCGCTCCTCCTCGCGTTCCTGATCGGTACCGTACCGGTGCTGTACGCCGTGTACCGCGAGGGCCCGGTCGGGAAGCCGTCCGTCGCTCGGGTGCGGGAGGCCGCGAGCGGGCTTCGGCCCGGGTGGACGCTGGCCGGGCTGGGCGCGGTCGTCGCGGCCGCGGTGGCGCTCCCGGCGGACGTCCTGCCGACGCTCTGGCCGCTGTTCTGGGTCGCCTGGCTCGTGCCGGCGGCCGCGGAGTCGTCGGGGGTCCTCGTACGGGTCGACCCGGGCGACCGGACGGTCGCGCGGACGTACCCGTCGCGCGACCGGACCCGGAGCGACGACCTCGGGGCGGTCGTCAGGACGCGGCGGATCGACCTCCCGTGGACGACGGTGTTCCTCCTGGCGTATCGGGGGAACGCGTGGTTCCGGTCGACCCCGTGGCTGTTCGTCCCCCGCGACCGTGCGGACGCGGTCGAGTCCGCGCTCGACGCAGTCCTCGCGGAGAGCGACGGGCCGGACCGGGCGAGCGTCCCGGAGCGGCTCACCCTCGCGGTGTTAGGGTCGTTCTCGCTCGTCGTCGGTCTCCTCATGGCCGTCGCGGCCGGCGAGGGGGCGGGCGGGGTCGCGCTGGCGCTGCTGACCGCGCCGTTCTCGCTGCTGTTCCTCGCGCTGGCCGCGCGGCTGTGACGGGGTCGCGTCACCGGACGTGCCACCCCCTACCACGCGACTCATATACCCGCGGGACCAAGGTCGAGTATGGACAGAAAGCGTCTGGAACGCGCACTCGACGACGAGTTCGGCGGGACCGAGGCCGAGCGGCGGGCGGTCTCGCGGTCGGCCCGCGACCTCGTCGACTCCGGGCGGCCCTCCGAGGACCGCGGCCACGGACTGACGGTGTCGGGGGTGGTCGGACACCTGGAGGACGCCCCGGACGGCTCGTCGCTCGTCGAGCGGTGGAACTGGTGGATGGGCGCGCTCGACGCCGCCTACGGCGGGTACGACTACTTCCGGGTACGGTTCGTCGAGGGCGACGAGGCGACCGGCCTCCGTCGGTAGAGCGACGGCCGACGACCGTCCGACCTTCGTCGGGCGGCCGCAGCGGTCCGAATTCCGCGCGAGCGACGCGGAACCGTCTACTTTCACTTTCACTCCGCGGATGGCTCGGTTATAGGGGCGTTCCGGCCCGATTTGGTGATATGAGCGCAGTCACCGCCGACCGACCCCGATACGCGACGCCGACCCGCGTGGACGTCACCGACTGTCGAACCGACCGCCTCCCGGACCGCGTCCGCGCGAACCGCGTCGACGGCAGCGAGGTCCACCTCGAACGCCGAGGCGGGCGCACGTTCCTCGTCACGCGACCGAGCGAGTGACCGTCGTTTCCGAGCGGTAGCGACCCGCGACCGCGGTCGTCAGTCGTCGGCCGTCAGTTCCGTTCGCGCCGGCCCGTCGCCTCCGAGTCGGCTCTCGAGGCCCACGCCGAGCGTCTCGTTCGTCCGCGCCATCGACTCGGCCGCGTCGACGTCGGTCGTCATCGCGCGGATCGCGTCGACGTTCTCCGGGACCACGTCGGCCTCCTGGTGGACGTTCTGGAAGAGGTAGAGGTCCCGGCCGGTGACGCTGATCGACTCCTCCCAGACGCAGTTCTCCCAGAGGTCGCCGCGGGGCCGCCCCGCGTCGGCGGCGTACTCCTTCAGCGCGCCGGCGCCGTCGATGCCCGCGGCCTCCGGGACGAGGAAGATCCGGTCCTCGTCGGCGAGGAGGTCGCGGACGGCCGCCGGGTCGGGCCCGGTCTCTAGCGTGACGTTGACGCTGTGGGTGTGCATCCCCGTGACCGGCGCCTTCAGCGCCGCGGTGTCGACCGCAACGTCGGGGAGGACCTCGTTCACGTCCGGGCCGTGGTGGGAGGGGACCGTGGCGGGGTCGGGGACGATGTCGTTTATCGGGCCGCGGTTCGTCTCGCTGGGGTCGCCGCCGCGGCGCACGAGCGTGACGCGCGCCTTCTCGACGCCGTACGTCTCGTCGAGCGGCGCGAGCAGCCGCGAGAGCGCCGTCGTGTTACAGGAGACGACGCGGACCGCGTCCGCGCCGCGGGCCGCCTCGAACCGGCCGCGAGCGTTGAACGAGGCCTCGGCGATTGCGGCGTCCTCGCCGCCCTGGAAGATCGCCGGCGTGTCGTGCGCCTCGTAGACGGGGGCGTTGCGCTCGCCGACGCCGGAGGGCGCGCAGTCGACGACGACGTCGACGGCGTCGAGCAGGTCGTCGAGCGTGCCGGCGAGGTCGACGCCGGCGGCCGCGAACGCCTCGGCGCGGTCGTCGACCGCCGCGTACAGGTCGTACCCGCGCCGCGCCGCGGCCTCGACGCCGTAGTCGGGCGACGCCTTCGTCACGCCGACGAGCTTCATGTCCGGCTGGGCCGCGACGGCGTCCGCGACCCGCTTCCCGATCGTCCCGTAGCCGTTGACGCCCACGCGAATCATGTCTGCCCCTCGCTCGGGAATCGGTATAATCTTTTCGAGGTCGGTGAAATGAAATTAACTACCCCACGAGTAATCGATCGGTTAATTCGACGCCGATCGACACCGGACGTAAATAATTCAATTACGGAATAGAGTAAACGCGGCGATGACAAGGCCTAACGCCCGGCCGGACGGAGACGCTGACATGGCAGCCGACCTCTCCGACGCCGCGGCGACCGCGGTCGAACAGTGTCTGAACGTCGCGCCCGACGAGTCGGTCGCGGTCGTCACCGACGACGCGCGCGAGCCGATCGGCGAGGCGCTCTACGCGGCCGCGACCGACGCCACCGACGACGCGACGCTCCTGCGGTACCCGCCGGCCGAGCAGCACGGGACGGAGCCGCCGGCCCCGGTCGCGGCCGCGATGGCGGAGGCCGACGTCTTCCTCGCGCCGACGACGAAGAGCCTGAGCCACACCCGCGCCCGCGGCGCGGCCTGCGACGCCGGCGCGCGCGGCGCGACGCTGCCGGGGATCACAGAGGACGTGT
>ERZ1034573.14-NODE-14-length-48406-cov-24.807429_pt1 | contig 48406 bp, 56 predicted proteins | sample MGYA00520641_ERZ1034573 | MGnify/ENA primary metagenome ERZ1034573 (study PRJEB33760, sample SAMEA4777724) | hypersaline lake metagenome | biome: hypersaline environment; feature: brines | place: Spain | collected 2014-08 | depth 0 m ...
GTCATAAAACTCAATGCACCCACTACCAGAATCTTCTGTATAATTATCTTGCTCGGAATGATGCTGTCAGAGGTGACGGAACGTGCACGCTCCATCAAATCATCGAACAAGGCCTGAGAAGCGATATCGCTTTTATCAAGGTTGTCCCGTGCAGTCCTGAGAACTTCCTTTAGTTTAGGGTTTTCTTCCTCGTAGATCTCCAGCCGGTAGTTCCTCACCCTGTAGATCAGGTCTCCGAAGAAAAACAGGACCGAGAAACCAAGCAGGATCCTGGAGTTATCGATACCCGAGACCAGCTCGATCGAGAACAGGAAAGTAAACAGGTTAAGGCCCAGGAAAAGGCCTATAGAATCCAGTGAGGCCTGAATGATGTTGACCTTGATGAATTCTCTCTTCAGCCTTTTCAGCAGTTTTTCAACTCTCATGGTTCGAATCCGTAATCTTCACAGGTTGTCTGGCTACTGTTTGTCAAGTTGTTAAATTCTTTATTGCACAGGGTTCCGAAGTCCAGCCTCATATCTTTCACAGTTGAGTTGAGCTCCTGGTTTTCCTGTCTCAAGGCCTCTATCGTATCGTTGTTGCCTGCCACGCTTTCACGTAGCCGGTCTATAGTACTGTTTTTCTGTTCTAATGTATTGATCTTCTGGGTCAAACTGGTTCTCAGGTTCTCCACGCTCTGGTTTAGGTCACTGCTCCTGCTGGAAAGGTTGTTCACCTGGCTCTCAAGGTCTGCGATCTGTGAGTTTTTCTCCTCGAGGGTCGAGGAAAGGTTTTTCCTGTCCGTAACCAGGTCGTTAAGTTCTGACTGGTACAGGACTGAAAGGCCTGCGAGCAATGACAGGACTACGACAGTCGATATAAGCAGGAAAGGGTTCAACCGTCTCTTCAGTAGTGGTGCTTCCATCTCTATCATATCATAGAAGGCCTTATCCATTTATTTGGACGGGTCGGGAAAACATGTTCGAATTTTAAGTAGTGGAAAAACGAATACAATAATATCGATGAGTCACAGCGGCGATCATCCTGAAACCTGCAAGTTCGGACATGTATTCCAGACAGATGGAGATCTAAGCGGTAAAGGAAAAGACGTCGTGAAAAAGATCAGGAAAGGAGAGATACAGGGCCTCAGAGGAGTAAAGGAAGAGCTTGGGGATGACTTTCTGAAACCTTTGATGGGAGATAACTGGAAAAAGATCAAGGTCTCTGCGAAGAGCCAGGGAACGCCTTTCGGCGTCGTGCTTACGGCTGCGGATAACCTGGATGAGAACAAGGATTATACTGTGGAGAGAACAGAAGAGGGTATCTATGTGGCTCCTCAGAGCCAGTTGCATGATGAGTTCATGCAGAGGAAGCAGCAGGCGGAGTCAAAAGTTAAGGAGAACATGCGTAACATCTCCGAACTGATGAAACAGAAACATATGCTTGAACACGATATAAGAAAGCTGCGTTCCCGTGCTGAGGCGATGAGCGAGAAGGATGAAGCAGTGCTTAAAGGTGACTTCGTTGAACTCGTCGATGGAGCAGATGCAGGGGCTCAGGGCGGTGGAGAGGCTGCGATGAAGACTCTTGTGGAGCGAAATATCTATCCGACGATCGTCTCTGATTTCTATGAGATGGATTCTCTGGATGACCTTAAGCCGGCAGACGAGAGAGAAGATGATAAAGACGGAGTGCTGGCGGACAGGCCTAACAACGAGAAAGCTATACTCAAGAAGAAATACACTATGTACGAGAAATGGAAAGATCTCTATGGGTCAGAGGTCAACAGAAAGCTGGAAGACCTGAAAGGCCAGTTGAAGAGCATAGAGAGAAGCATAAAAGAGACGAAGGAATGGCTGGAACCTTACGTAAAAGACATGGTACAGATCAACAAGATGGGAGACCTACAGGATGATTACACAAAATACTACGAGTTCAAAGGTTATTCATCTATGGAGAGGAACCTAGAGTTCATATGCTACAAGCCACTGAAGAAGGAACATGGAGATATCGTAGTGGCTGATGATGAAGACGAGGCCACACATTACAGGATAATCTATATACACGGAGTCCATGTCAACATGGCCAGTGCAAGTAACCCTCAGAGCCCGGCCGAAGGCCCTTCCTCAGGTGTCGTCATGTGGCATCCGGCGATCGTCTGCAAGCACGTCTTCGAGAACTTCTTCAAGGCCAAGATCGAGAAATATCAGGATCAAACAGACGAACTGATGAAAGACTATACCGGAAACTTCGAAACAGAGTACGGAGACGAACTGAAAGAGGCAAGGAAAGAAAAAGATATGTCTGTCAGAGAACTGAGAGAGGCCTTGACCGAGGAACTGGAAGACGATATACCTCTCGAAGTATCATCGAAGATCAGAAGGATTGAAGACGGCCTTGACCCGATTGATATACTTCAGGAGGACTACATCAAAGGCCTTGATGAGGTCTTAGAGACTTCCTTGCATGAAGACAATGGTGAGGGAGAGGATATGTACGGTGGCTTCGAGAAAAAGCTGAGGAAATTCACTGGCCAGACAGATCCTTTCGTGATACCTCCTGATGCTGATCCGTTACATGATCTGACACATGATATGTGGTACAATTATTACTGGAACTTCAAAATGGGCTTCGGGCTCTATACAATGAACTAGGTGGAAGAAGAATGAGTTTCCTGCTGGACAAACTGAAAGAGAACTTTGATTTTGGCGGAGATGAAGGCCCTGATCTTGATCAGTTCAACTATGAGGTCGGGAACACTTCGGGGATGGATGTTACCGGAGATATACCTTCCGAGATCGCCCAGAGGGTCGGTCAGCTGGCACAGAGAGGTGGAGGGGTTATGGAAATCAAGCTTGAGAACCCTTCGACCTTTTTCATCGACAGGCAGGACTTGATAAGCACTGTTGAAGGCCTTGGGCTGGATGTCTCTTTCCACAGCGATCCCAATATCGGTTACACCTCTTCGTATAAGACAGGGAGGGGTAGAGGTTTCGATATCACTCAGGATTATTTCAGGAAGTATCTTCAGAACTATGCATCGTTCAAAGAAGAGGTGGAAAACAGGGATGATATCAGCTTCAAATCTGGCCGTATAAACCCTCATATCTCGACGGATAATATCCCGCCTCTGCATGAGAGGATGGCTGACGATGTCAGCCTTGATCCTTTTGGTTTCAAGATCAGCGAGCTCTCGGAAGAAGTGAACAGAAGAAGATCGGAGAGAGGTCAGAACCTTTTCCAGAACAAGGAGTTCCTCAGAAGGCTCTACCACACTTTCCTACTTGAGGAAGTTGACTATGATTTCCAGTACTACAACCTTTTCTCACGTTACTCGAAAAAATTTGAGGACAAATGGGAACAGGCACGTAGATCTGCCACAAACGAATACTACGACTGGAAGACCGATCCTGAAGCCGACGAAGTCGATAACAAGATGGAGTCTCTGGAGGGAAAAATATCAGTTATAAGCACTGCAGAGCAGAGGGATAGAGGTATAGAGACAGAGTGGTACTCGATAGTTGATGAGTATGGTACTGTGGAGGTTCCAGTGGTAGATTTGACTTTTAAACTGGTTAATGGCAGTCCTGAAGCAGAGTTCGTTGTAGAGAAAAAAGAAAAGGAGATGTCAAGGATACTTGGTGGGAGGGGAGGCATCCAGGGGATCCGACAGGTACCCAGCACTCTCTATACTCTGGAAAATGAGACAGCGCAGTTACTCGGTGCGTCGATTGAGAGGGACGGCCTTCAGGGAATGAGTATAGAAAACGGTTTCGTCGTCGAAGGAGAACTAAGTCAACAGATCAAGCAGGGACTGGCGCAGAACAATATCGATGAACAGGCACTCAGAGATGTAATACAGCAGGGTTTTGAGGAGATCCCTGAACAGCAAAATGTTTACTCTGATGCTCTGGATGCGATCAAGGATAAGCTTGGAGAGCTCCTGGATAAGGTCTGGAAAGGTAATGGTGACGACGAGGAGAGGATATCTATCGATGCCAAGATCAATGCCTTGCAGACTCACTTTGATATCCAGTCGATGAAGATCCAGGAGCTGGCCTATGAATTGGAGTCGGAGGATCTTGATGTGGATATAGAGACTCATGCTGAACGGGTTCTGATGGGTGTCCCCGAGTACTTTGAGAAGGAAGGCCCTGAGGAGGAGATGGAGCTGGATAAACACGGTGAGCTTCTGAGGAATCTTCTTTCGTCGAATTTCGAGCAACAGATCTGGATGGAGTCAAATATTTTCTACAGGGTGATACCTGCGTGGATGGCAGTAGCTCATGAGGAGGAAGATGGGCACGAAGGGTTCCCGGCTGCAAGGTTTATCTGGGAGACCACTGTGGAGAGAAAATGGGGTGATGAATACGATCTTGATTTAACTGATCCGCGTGCAGATGAGGGTGAAGATCCTAAGTTCCTTGACCTTCTTGAGGAAAACAGGGAGTTCAGGATGGATGTTGCCGCGGCTTCGGCTTCCGTCTATTTCTGGAGTCATTTCACCCAGATAGAAGATGATTTCAAGGTAGAAGGTAACGAATACGTCGACCCGGATGAAGGCCATTATACCTGGATTGAATGGATGAACAAGTACGGTATCGGTGTTAACATGGAGGCGATGGCAGGAGGCCCTAACGAGATGTTCAAACTCTGGAGGCCTAAAGATATGGTCGTGGCCTGTAGAGCGGTGAATATCACGGCGAGGAACGAAATTGATGAGATACACGAAGCTCTGGACGGTGCTATAGCAAAGTTCACGATAGATATGGAACACGTTGCTGGTTTCGGGGTCGAGCCATGGGATGAGATGGAACTGCTTATCGAACAGGAGAAATGGCTGGCAGGAGAGGAAGAATACGATGTCAAGGTCGATGAAGACAACCCGTTAGCGTACATCGTCAGGATGTACCACCTTACAAAGCCGGGGTGGGAGACCAGTCAGGGAACAGGACACACCCACGGACCTTTCCGCAGAGGAGACGTAGAACTCTATGAATGGCTTTACAACATGGTAGAAGCGGGTTTCGGGAAGAATCCTGGAGAAGAAGCCTATGTTATGTACGAGGTCGGCGGAGAACAGGTAGGAACAGTTTACATGGCCCAGATAGCGATGGACCTGATCGAACTCGGCGTAGAACCAGAGGAACTGGATCCAAGCAAAGTAGACCCGGACTCAGAATACGAAACCGAAAAAGAAGCACTCATGGCCAGGTTCTTCCGCATGGACAGGCCAAACTTCAACAGAGAATGGTCCAAGATCGAAGAACACGCCTTCGACCCACTCGATGGATTGCTTCAGGCAGAGGGCTTCGACTTCACATGGAGCGGAAGTGCAGCAATAGAACAGGGCGGAAACAGGCCTAATGAATGGAAGAGCGAAGAATATCAGTAAAAAACTAGTACTCGAAACTGTCCATTACCTGTTCAAGGCCTTTCTTACCTGTATCCTTCATTCTCTGACCGTACGGAAGCAACGCCAGGCCATAGCGCAGTGTTTCACTCTTCATCTTACCTTCATAGGCAGAAACTTCGTCGCTGTAGGGAACGTTCAGAACTACAGCATTAGAATCTCCAGTATCTGGAGTAGTATAACCGAAAGACTTACCGGGATCCTGAGCTTCCTCCTCAAAGCTTTCAAAACCGGGCAGAAGACCTCTCACATAATTGGGGACGCTGAAATCTTTGAAATCCTGAAAATCCAGGGCAAACTGCCCGAAAGTATCTTGTTCGAGCCTATTATCTATTTCTTTCCCTGTCCTGACATTGTAGTCAAATGAGAAAACTGCAACGTCTTCATCCGCAGGTATCTCTTCCCTTATCCATTCTATATCAGCTATCCGGCTTGGCATCCTATCATAATCGATACTGTCGGGGTTAAAGTATTCCAGTTCGTCTCCCACAGAATCATGTGCATAGATATCTGTCTCCTGGAAGGCCTCGTCCACAAGAATCTCTTCTACAGAATCTGCGAAGATACTGTTCTCTGAGCCTGGGACACCCATAATAACAGCGTTCTCAAAATCTCCAATCTCTTCTCTGAGCCAGGCCTCTGCCTCCGATAGATCTGTTTCGTCCTCGTAGCTTTCGTGGTTCCTAACATGCGGAGGAGAAAGAAGGCCTTCAATCATGACTTTTCGGTGACAAAAGATCTTTAAAGTTTTATAAGTTTGAGAGTAGTAAGTTTCTGTGTGATCTCTCCATGAGTTCTAAAGATAAGATGAAAGAGATGAGGAAAAAGTCCCAGGAACGCAGAATGGAGTCTGCTAATGAATTCGCGGACAAATTGAAGGATAAACTAGAGGATAAAGTCAAAGTCGTCGCAGTATGGGGCAGTGTTGCCAAAGGAGAGCACGGACACGACTCAGATATCGATACACTTGTTATTTTGGATGATACCAAGCTTCAGAAAGATGTGCCTGATGAGGCCAAGAACAAGATAAGGAAAAAAGTTACGAACCTTGCGAAGGAAACAGATGATAGAATCACTATCCAGTACTTCCCGTTCTTGACGGAGTTCTGGGACTCTCTGAGGAAGGGAGAGCCTCTGGCTATCGAGGCAGTGAGAAACGGAGAGCCTGTCTTCGATACAGGTATCTTCATGCCTGCTAAGAGACTTCTTGAGAGAGGGAAGATAACAGGGACTCAGGAGAGCGTGAAGAAGCGTCTTAAGATGGGCGCTGCAGGTTACAAGAAAGCGGAGAAAAACTTCCGCTCATCGATCCCTCACAAACTGGAACAGGCGATGGCCAACGCCGGACAGGCACCTATCATGCTCGCAGGGAAGAAACCCCCAGCGAAGGAGAACGTTCCCGACGTACTTGAGGAGATGTTCGTCGAGAAAGACATGCTTGAAGAGGAATTTGTGGAAAAGGCACAGAAGATCTATGACTTCGGAGACCTCGGGGAGAAGAACCCGGAAGAAGTCACAGGTCAGGCAGTCGAGGAACACATGCAGATGACCGATGACTTCGTAAGAAGGATGCACAAACTTGTCTCCCAGCTCGGTTCAAGAAAGAAGGTCAAAGGAATCGTAGACGACTACAAGAAGTTCCTCAAGGCTAACGTCGCCGCACTCAAAAGCCAGGGCGTAGAGCCTCCGGAAGACAAGGACGACTTGCCTGATGTAGTCTCGGAGAACCTTGACGTGGACGAGGAACACGTCGAGATGTTCGGCCGTTGGGAAGACGTCATCGAGAAGGTCAAGAACAAAGAGATGGACGACGTAGACGAGAAAGAGATCTACGAGCTGAAGAACGAAACAAAAGAGTTCGTATCCGGCGTCGGAAAAGACATCCAGAGACAGAAACAGGAAGAAGCAGAAAACATGACACCGGATATGGATCCATCAAGCATCGCCAAGGCCGCAGAACCAGAGGAAGCAGTACCTAACCTCGAGGAAAAGGCTGAGAAAGAAGTAGAAAAGGAAGAAGCCGAAGAAGAGGAAGAAAAGAAGTAAGGCCTCTATGACAGAGATATCAGGTTACAAGGCCTCTCGAAGGCCTGAATTTCTTTTTCTATCCAACGACTGGCGCCCGCAGGAAGTCTACAGTAATTTTAGAGAGTACGAGCAGGATTTCAGGGATATAGTCGAAGACGCCGAAGTGGATGAGAACTTCTACGTCAACGGCGAGAAAGATGGTAGAGTAGGTTTCGAAGAATTCCAGCAATTAGCTTACGCCGGAGATATCACATTAGCTTTAGCTGACATGACCCTTGAAGGAGAAGACATAGAAGGAGAGATAAGATATAAGAGTCATTTACCTGGAGAAGGAGCTGGCAGGATAAAGGCCTCTTTTGAGGTTGAAGACCCTGAACTTGAAGAGGATATCGAGGACTACGTTTCAAGACATTTCGACAGCTTTCTGGGCCTTGACATCGGATACAACCCGGTAAGGTCTATATGACCTGTACTTCAAATATAATTTTTGAGGTAAAACTACTTTTCTATGGTATGGCAAAACCTGTTGAGCTACAGCGATGAAGACCTGGAAGACGTCGAGGTCAACGGAGAAAGGTACCTTGCTGACGCTGATTACAGGCCTGAAGCTGTGATCGGTCAGGCCTTCGGCACAGACCTGGATGAAGATTCGTATAATCAGGTCCTGGCGGAAACAATAACTGACGCCCAGCAACTGTACGGAAAAGACGTTGAAGTCTTTGTACAGGAAGAGATCGCCGAATGTCTGGACGAAGAATTGAGAGAAGATGTTTTTGTCGCCGGCGAAGTCTATGAGGACGAAGAAGATTCACATATGGTATCAAAATACTCTACAAAGGAGATGTTCGAACTTCACCATGAAAACATAGGAAGGGAAGGCCTTGATCCCGGAAATGTTGTCTATGTCTCACATCCTGCGCATATGGAAAGAGTCAAAGGTATCGGTGACAAAATCGGTTTCGATGGAAGGCCTTTCGTAAGGTCAGAAGTTGAATGGCCTTCAGAAGACTCTCAGCCCTGGGTTCGGTCTCCACTTCACTGGGGTCCGAGAGAGTTAGCCGCCAGAAGTTTCAGGAAGTTGAGAGGAGAAATGTAAAAAAAGAATGCTGCTGGAAAGGCCTCGATTTCTTATTCGGTCTCTTCCTGCATCTCTTTGATCTTTTTCATGCGGAAGGTTTCTTCTCTGGCTCTTTCCTGAAGTACCTGTGAGACCTGTTGTTGTGCGTCTTTCATCTCCGGGATGGTCTTGTGTTCTAATGCGTTTACTCTTCTCTTTGTCTTTTCTATCTCATCCAGTAGTTTGAGGATCTTTGTCTGTGTCTCTGCAGCGTCAACGATCTTTTCCAGAAGCTCCTCGTATTTATCCGCTGTAGAGTCGATTCTGGACGATGTTGAGCTAATACCGTATTCTCTGTCAAGGATACGTCTCTGTATCTTGTTCTCTGACTCGATCTCAGGTACTTTAACGCCCATTATGTTTTGAGCTTCCAGTGAGATCTCTGTCTCCTGTTCTGCAGCCATTGCGTTGGCCTTGACTGTATCTTCTCCGTCGTAGATCTTGGCCAGCATCATCTTGAGCTTGGCCTGAGAGTAGAGATCAGCGAGCTCCTGGTTGACTTCCTGTGCATCATCGATGATCTCCATGAACTCGTGGATAAGGCCGTCTCTCTTTTTCTCGAGGATCTCGTGGCCGTTCTCCGCAAGTTCGATTCTCTCCTTCAAACGGAGTTCTTCAGACCTTGTAGGTTTAACGTCCTGTGCCATTTTATCAGATAAAAATAAGGCCTAGAAATTAGGCCTTGAGGGATTTTACTCCTCTTCCTCTTCTGTTTCTGTTTCCTGGGTTTGGATGTCGAGGTACTCGTCCTTGGTCTCCTGGTCGATCCTTGTGAGTTCTCCTTCAGGGATCATGGAAAGCAGTTCCCATCCCTTGTCCAGAGATTCGTCGATATCTCTGTTTGTCTTCCATCCCTGGTTGATGAACTGTTTCTCGAACTCTCTGGTGAAGTTCAGGATCTTCTCATCTCTGTCAGAGAGTGCGTCCTCTCCGACGATCGATACCAGGTCTCTGAGGTCCTGTCCTTCAGCGTACATGGCGTACAGCTGGTCGGATAGGTCTCCGTGATCCTCTCTGGTGTATCCTTCCCCGATTCCATTGTCCTCAAGTCTGGATAGGCTTGGAAGGACGTCTACTGGAGGCCTGTATCCCTGGCTGTCGAGATCTCTGTCGACTACGATCTGTCCCTCTGTGATGTATCCTGTGAGGTCAGGGATCGGATGTGTCATGTCGTCGTTAGGCATTGAAAGGATCGGGATCTGGGTTACAGAACCGCTTCTTCCCTGGATGATGCCGGCACGTTCGTAGAGTTCTGCCAGGTCCGTGTACATGTATCCTGGGTATCCACGACGTCCTGGAACTTCTTCTCTAGCTGCGGAAACCTCTCTCAAGGCGTTGCAGTAGTTTGTCATGTCTGTCATGATGACAAGCACTTCATAGCCTTTCTCATATGCAAGGTACTCCGCTGTTGTCAATGCGAGACGTGGTGTGATGATCCTTTCCGGTGCAGGATCTGAGGCCTTGTTAAGGAAGACCACTGATCTTTCCAGCGCTCCAGTCTCCTCGAATTCCTCGATGAATTCCTGGGATTCTTCTTCTGTGATTCCCATCCCCGCGAAGATTACAGCGAATTCCTCATCTTCTCCCTGTACATCAGCCTGTCGAGCGATCTGCATCGAAAGATCGTTGTGTGGAAGGCCTGATCCGGAGAAAATCGGAAGCTTCTGACCTCTTACGAGCGTATTCATGACGTCGATGCTTGAGATCCCTGTCTGGATGAAGTCCTCAGGTAGCTCTCTGCTGTAAGGGTTGATGGCCTCTCCCTGGATATCTCTTTCTTCTTCAGGAATGATCTCAGGGCCTTCGTCGATAGGGTCTCCTGTACCGTCAAGGACTCTTCCCAGGAGGTCTTCTGTGACAGGCATCTTGACGTTCTGGTTCATGAACCTTACGCGTGCGTCCCTGCCTACTCCTGTGGTCTCCTCGTAGAGCTGGATGATAACAACGTCCTTTGAAGTCTCAAGGACCTCTCCTGTCTTGACTTCTCCATCTGCTGTCTCTACCTCTACGATGTCTCCGTAGGCTACGTTTTCGGTTTTCTCCACGAAAACAAGTGGATCCTTTACTTCGTTGATCGTCTGGTATTCTTTCTGTGTCATTGGCTATCACCTAGTGATTGGCAACCGAGAAAATCTTGCATTTTCGGTCACCTATTGGTCGACGACTTCGTCGAACTCGTCTCTCATCTGGTTTTGAACGTCTTCCTTGATCTCCATGTAGTTCTCGTTGAACTTGAGCTCTGCAATCCTGTTCTTGGAGTCCAGGGCGATGATGTCCTCTACAAGAGCTCCGTCTTCCAGAGCTTTGTAGGCCTTGTCACCCCAGTTCAGGATCAGATCCAGGACGTGGTAGCTTTTCTCCGGTGAGGAGTACTCGTCCACATCATGGAACGCGTTCTGCTGCAGGAAAAACTCCTTGACAAGTGTTGCGATCTCAAGTGTCAGTCTTTCCCTATCTGGTAGTGCGTCCTTACCGACGAGCTGTACTGTCTCCTGGAGATCTCCGTCCTTCTGAAGCAGGTCACGGGCACGCTGGATCTTCTCCGTCCAGTCCTCGTGAACTTCCTCTTCGAAGTAATCGGAAAGCATCTCGCTGTATCCAGAATAAGAGTCTTCCCAGTTGATCGCAGGGAAGTGTCTCTTCTCGGCCAGATCAGAATCTAAAGCCCAGAAGTTCTTCACAACTCTTAGTGTGTTCTGGGTAACAGGTTCCGAGAAGTCTCCTCCCGGAGGTGAAACCGCTCCGATGATGGAGACAGATCCTGGATCCTCATCTGCCAGAGGATCGACTCTTCCAGCACGCTCGTAGAACTCTGCGAGCCTGGAAGCGAGGTATGCTGGGTATCCTCTTTCTCCAGGCATCTCTTCGAGTCTTGCAGATACTTCACGCATAGCCTCCGCCCATCGGGATGTGGAGTCTGCCATCAGTGCAACGTCGAGTCCCATGTCTCTGAAGTACTCTGCGATAGTCACTCCAGTGTAGATGGAAGCTTCTCTAGCTGCTACAGGCATGTTAGAGGTGTTTGCGATCAGTACTGTACGATTAATGATTTTGTCTCCTGTCTGTGGATCCTCAAGCTCCGGGAACTCTTCGAGAACTTCTGTCATCTCGTTTCCACGTTCTCCACATCCGATATAGACAATAATGTCGGCATCGGAGAACTTGGCCAGTGACTGCTGTGTAACTGTCTTCCCTGAACCGAATGGTCCTGGAATGGCTGCTGTTCCTCCTTTTGCGATCGGGAACATCCCGTCGAGAACTCTCTGACCTGTGATAAGAGGTACTTCAGGCCTTTTGTTGTCTTCTACAGGCCTTGCCTCTCTGATAGGCCATTCCTGTCTCATCTGGATCTCTTCGCCGTTTTCGAGTTCGACGACTGTTTCTGTAACTGTTTGTTCGCCTGAACTTACCTCTGCGACTGTTCCCTTGACTTCTGGAGGTACAAGTACTTTGTGGGTTCCATAGTCTACTTCTACTCTTCCGACCACGTCTCCCTGTTCTACTTCGTCGCCTTCCTCTATGTCAGGTTTGAAGTCGAACTCTTCCTCCAGGTCGATTCCGGGTGCGGATTCTCCTCTCGCGATGAAGTCTCCGGTCTGTTCCTGGAGCTGTGGTAGAGGCCTCTGAAGTCCGTCATAAATTGAACCTAGTAGGCCTGGTCCCAGTTCCACTGAGAGTGGTTCTTCTGTGTTTTCTACCGGTTCTCCTGGTTTTACTCCTGTTGTGTCTTCGTAGACCTGGATGTAGGCTTTGTCTCCTTCGATCTGGATGACTTCGCCCATCAGGCCTTCTTTCCCGACGGATACAACGTCGTACATCTGTGGGTTCATACCGGTTGCGATTACAACCGGTCCTGTAACTTTGTAGATTTCTCCGTCAGCATCTGCGTGCTGAAGATCTTGTTGACTCATTCAAAAACCACCTTCTGTGGTTTTTTCCAAGAAAGTTCTTTGAATTTTCATTTTATTGATTCACCTTATAGTATTCGTTTTCGTAAACTTGTTTCATGTTTGAATCCTCTCTTACTGTGTGATGTCTGCTCCGATTGCTCTCTTGATTTTCTCCTGAAGTCTTTCGCTCTCCGCTTCCTCGCTCAATGCGACAACTACTGGATCAACTGATTCCTCAACGTCTCTCCTGATCCTTGCTGGGATCTTTTCGAGATCTGAGTCCTCAACGATCACGATACCCAGATCATCTCTGTCTGTAAGTTCCTGGATCTTTTCAGCATAGTCGTCAGGGTTGAAAACTTTTTTTACGCCTGCCAGTTCGAAACCAAGGGTGAATTCCTCGCTTCCGATCGCTGCAATCTCTTTCTTTCGTTGTTCGTCCATTGAATATCACCTGTGCTCCATGACCAGGTTCTTCCTGATCGTCTCGTTGTTCTGGATGCCCGTCTCCTTCGCACGGATCAGCATCCTCAGGTTCCTTACCTCCGTGATCTTCGCGATGACATAACCGATGATCGGTGTTATGCCCAGAGGCTCTCTGTGGAAAGTAGATAAGGCCTCTGAAAGCCTCTTAACCTGCATCTCGTGCTCGATATCTTCCAAGTCGTCAGAGGCTCTTTCAGGTAGAAGGCCTGAATCCTTAACTACATCGATAGCATCCTCGAAACTACGGGATTTGACAATTTCATCAACTACTTTTCCGTTTTCGATTTCCAGCATTCTTTTCTCAACTTCCTCTTCGCTGATGCCGTATTTCTTCAGTCTCAGAGCGATCTTGATGTTTTGATGTTCCATCTCTGTCTGGATGAACTCCTTCAGATCCTTGTTCCTGGTGTTCTCAGCCAGAAGGCCTAGCTCATCGAAGTAGGCCTGATCAAGTGCTGTCTCCAGTCCCGAGATCTCTTCTTTACCTTCAAGGTACTCTGAGTAATTGATTTCTGCGTCTTCGAACTCTATATCTTCTATTATTTCCTCTGTAGTCTTTTCTGAAAGCTCCTTTAGTTCTCCGTAACTGTAACTTCCTACAGGCGTAAGAAGGTCATGAATATCTCCTTTTTCGCCGGATTTCTTCCATCTCAATAGTCTTTTCAGGCTTAGAATATCGTATCGTCTCAGGTACACCTTGATAATTCTTTCAAGTGTCTCCGGTGACATGTCCACCAAGTCTGAAAGAGTCCTGGAAAGGTTACGTGTCAGAGCAAGTTCTACAAGCCTTGCACCCTCATATTTAGAGCCCAGGTCATCGATATCCTCCTGGTAACTGCCTTCACCCAGTCTTCTTGCTATCTCGTTAGGCTGCATCTTCAGCAGGTTCTCGTAATCGCTCTGGTCAAGCAGTTTCTTCTTTTTTGCAGAAGCCCTGGCAGTCATGTACGGATAATCTCTCATTGCTCACCCTCCGGAAACAGAGTCTCGGCCACATCCTTCCTGTACTCAGACCTGAAATTCTCGACTATACGATCAAAAGTGAAATCACGTCTCATAGAACCATCCTCAGATACGAGGACGACTCCAGGCCTGTCAATTACTTCGAAATCAATCTGCCTTTCATCAACAGTATCTTCAAACTCTTCACTTCCCTTAATTTTCGCAACTTCGAAATCAGTGCCTTCAACAACGTTATCCACAAAGGCCTTCCTCTCTTCTTCATCCAGGTCCTCTAACTCGTTTCTGAACTCGTTGAAGGCTCTGTCAAGTTCCTTCTGTTTCGCTGAAAGTTTTTCCTGTTTGGCCTTCATCCTTGCGTTGGAAAGTTCCTGTTTCTCCAGGGCCTCTTTCTCGTCTTCGATCTCTTCATCTACTTCTGCCCTGATCTTTTCTGCTTCTTCCTCTGCTTCTTCCAGGATCTCCTGTTTTTCCTGTTCTGCTTCCTCTATGATTTCGTCTGATTTCTGCTGTGCTTCGTTCAAGATGTCGGATTTAACTTCTTCAAGTCCCATAGTATCTTTTTTCCTCCTCTTTGCTTGTGTTTTGTATGAAATAAATGGTAAAGGAAGGGCCTTGGTGGCCCTCCGATGCTTTTTAGATGAAGCCTGTTACAACCAGTGCTACTACGAGTCCGAAGATAACCATTGTCTCCGGGATAACTGTTAGGATCAGGACGTTGCCGAAGAGGCCGTCGTCTTCTGCAAGTGCTCCGACGCCAGCTGCTCCGATTTTTGCCTGAGCCCATGCTGTAGCAAGCGCAGTGACTGCGATTGCTACTGCGGCACTGATTGCAGGATAGGCTCCGATTCCTGCTGCTTCTGCTCCTGTTGCCATTAGTTGATTTTCACCTCAAACATAATTTTTGAATGAAAACTCCTTGCGGAATTTTCGGCTCCTCGTGAGCTCATGAAGCATCACGAGCCCCGAAAGGAGCGTATTTTTTACCGCCTCCTTCGTAGAACTTTCCGAACATCTCCACGTAGTGAAGTCGGATGCCCTGAAGGAAGCCTTCCATGATTTTGATGAACGTGTTGAATACGTGTCCGATAACCAGGATCGCAGTACCCATCGCTATACCCAGTAGGCCTCCGGTCGCGAAAGCAGTGCTTGCGATACCGTTGACCACTGCAGCCAGTGCGACTGCTGCGACTGATACACCGAAGATCCTGAAATAGGACAGGATGTTGGACATTAGGGAAGGGATTTCGACGATACCCTCGACACCTTCTCCTACGTACAGAGCCACTACTGCGATCAGCATCACTGGCAGGCCTGCTGTCATACCTACGAAGTACCAGAGTGCGACACCGACTTCAAGCAGGATCCACGAGCCTTTCTCGAGGAAGGCCTCCTTGAGTCCGTGTTTGCTGTACTCGTTGTATGCACCGATCAGGTATCCTCCGTTGACGTGTACGAGGCCTATCAGTGCTGAGACTGTGAAGACTTGGCCTAGATGTGTTGCTCTGTGGAACAGCATTGGTATCTGGGCGAATATCTCCAGTCCGAACTGTGTAGCAAGCACAGAGTTTTCCCCGAATATGACGTATCCGAAGGCATCACCGAATGCCAGTCCGAAGGCCATGGTCGCGAACGAGGCCCACATCAGGGACTTGAATATGTCCTGAGCGCCTTCGAACATCCTGTAACCTGCGTAGAACACAAGAAGTGTTGTCAGTCCGTATCCGAAGTCACCGATCATAAAACCGAAGAAAAGCGGGAACGTAAGGAAGATTATAGCTGAAGGATCGATCTCATTATACTTTGGAACTGCCATCAGATCCGTCAGTGATTCGAAGGACTGGACAGGCCCTCGGTTGTCATGCTTGACAGGAGCCTCACCACCATCCTCCTTCTGGATGTGTACCTTTCCTTCGGCTGCGTTCGCTACTTCCTCCTCAAGAGTATCATACTTATCTGAAGGAACCCATCCCTCAGCGATGAAAGCTCTCTCCGTAGTAGCAAAGTTCAAAGGAGCCTCAGCCTTCTCGATCCTCTCGGTCAGGAAACCTTCAACAAACCTCAGCTTTCCAGCCCATTCATCAGCAAGGCCTTCAAGCTCCTCCTCAGTCTCTTCCCTATCATCTCTTACATCCTGTACATCGGACTCGATACTCCTCAAGGCCTCAGAAGGAACACCCTCCCTCAGATCACTTGGGATGCTGTGAACTTCATTAGAAGCCTCCTGAAGAGCAGAGGTAACTTCCTGTGAGACCTCTTTCTCAAAAACGATAGCGGAGGCCTTTCTACCCTTGAAAATATCGTATCTGTCTGTATCAACTTTTTCTCTGAACCTGTCAATTTTAAGGTCAGCTACAGCAACGTCCAGACTTCTTGTGCTCCTGACTTTCCCGAGATCAGCTTCTGAACCTTTCAAGGCCTTGTAGAAATCTTTTTCCTCTTCAAGCTCCTTGATTCTTCTCTTCGAAATCTCTATCTCGGACTTCAGACGGTCTACACTGCTTCTTACTTCCTCAAAGCTTTCCTGTACTTCCTCTACTGAGGCCTGCTGTTTCTCTCTTCTGTTTTCCTTTTCGGGGAGCTTTGAGAGAACTGATCTTATATCTACAAGTAGTTCGGAGAGTCCCTCTGCTTCATCTCTTGGTTCTCCTGTCTCAAGTTCGCCATCGTAGTCCTCGATGTGTAGAAGGTTGAGATCGTGTAGTGTATCGATCGTTGTCTCTAACTGGGATTTTGGCCCGGTGATCGATATCTTGGTCATCTCTGCAGGTTTTATTTTTACCACCCGGGCGCTAAAGGTATTCTTCGGAGAATTTATCCATCAGGAGTTTTTTCGCGTCTGAAATGTTGTCTGAGGCAGAGTCTCTTATTTCGTCGGCCTCTTTCTCGCCTTCTTCGATGATATCATCTTTCTTCTCCTCGAGCTCTCGCCTGAATTCCTGGAGCTTGGTCTCTTTCCGCTCCTCTGAGCTTTCCTTGGCGTCTTCTACTATATCTTCAGCCTTCTCTCTGGCCTTCTCTAGCATTTCCTCTTTATTTTCCTTTGCTTCTTCAATTATTTCATCAGCATCTGTTTCAGCTTTCTTTACTTCCTGCACTACGTCAGCCAAGATAATTCACCGTAAATACACACCGCACTTCTAAAGTTTATAAACCAAATCCAGAGGCCTTCTCGAACTCTCTTTAAAAAACTTTTTCCAGTCAGGTTGCTCCTATTATAAGAAGTTTGGCTCAACCACGTTTTTCATGGAAGAAAGAGGCCTGAAAGTCTTCGCACCAGAGGAAGAGGAACCGGACAAAGACTCTGAGGTCTTCTTCAACGACAAGATGCTGAACAACCGCGACTTATCACAGATAGCGGCAAAAGTATTCAGAAAGAAGGCAGGCCTCGAAAAGGAGTTCCGTGTAGCAGATGCACTCGCAGCCTCAGGGATCAGAGGGTTCAGGTACGGAGAATACGCTACTGATCTACATCTCAACGATGTTAATCCTGAAGCCGCTGAAGCGATAAGAAAAGGCCTTGAAGAAAATAATATTGAAGCGGAAGTACATGAAGAGGACGCAAACGTTTTTCTCTCCGAATACGGCAACTACTTCCATTTTATAGACGTTGATCCCTTCGGTTCGTTCACGAAGTTCCTTGATTCTACAGCGAGAGCCGCGAATCACACAAGCTTTGTAGGCCTTACATCTACAGATAACGCAGCGCCAGCAGGTTCTTATCCGACCGTCTGTGAACGCAGGTATGGCTCGAAGCCGATAAAGAATGATTTCATGCACGAGATAGGCCTCAGGATCTACATCAAAGAGGTTTTCCAGAACTTTGCCCGTTTCGACAAATGCTTTGATCCGAAGGTCTGTTTCCACGAACGGCATTACACGAGAGTTATGGGCAGGGTCACAGAGTCGAAGAAAAGGACGAACAAGGCCTTAGAAAATATTGGATATCTTTCCTACTGCAAAAACTGTCTGTGGAGAAAGTTCGAACGCGTGGATAAGTGCCCTGAGTGCGGTGAGGAAGTTGAGATAGCCGGGCCTCTGTGGACTGGAAAATTTGTTGATCAGCGTTTTACTTCTGAGATGCTGAATGAGATGCCTGAGGACTGGGAGGCCTATGAGTTTCTGGAGAGGCTGGATGCAGAGGCGGAGATTATCACTCCCTATTATGATATACACGCATTAGCTTCGAATCTGGGTCAGTCCTCACCGAAAAGAGAAGAGTTCATTGAGGCCCTGCGTGAGAAAGGTTACCCTGTGGCAAGGACTCATTTCTCTCCTACAGGTGTTAAAACAGATGCGCCGATCGAGGACCTTAAAGAAGTACTCAGAGATCTGAAGGCCTAGGTTTCAAATAGGACTAACTTCTTAATTCGTTTATGGCTCAGCAGGAATGGGTTGACCTTCTGGAAGTGATCTATGAGGAATCCGATTTCTGGGAGATGGATACATCCATGCTCTCACGCCTTGAAAAAGCGACAGAATACGAGGAGGATGAAGTAAAAGACCTGCTTGATAACCTCCAGAAACAGGGCCTAATCAAGAGAGACATGGAGGAGATAATCCTTACAGAAAGAGGATTCGAGTTCATCAGCGAGAAAAAGACCCATGAAGAACAGATGCTTACACAGCGTCTTTTACTTGTCTTCGTAACAGCTCTCTCACTGGCCACACTTGTCGATACAGTTATTAAACTAGGAAATCAGGGCAACATCTACATGAACATGGTATACAGCATAGTATTCGCTATAGTCTTCATAGTCCTCGGCATGATCGCCAAACAGAACCTGAACTAGGCCTCAGCTCTGGGCTTTCTGTCTTCCTCTCTGTTCCCAGCGTTCAAGGCCTTTGTTCAACATCTCCACAGCTATCTCAGGGTCAGGCCTTGACTCATCATGTTTCCTGTCTCTGAACTCCTCCAAGATGTCTCTGGTCGCAGATTCTACGTTTTCCCCGTTACTGTACGAGGGATTGTGGCTGTAACTGTCGAGGGTTCCAAGTTTCTGTTCAACTACATCCGGGTACTCTCCGGTTGTTCTGGGAAGATCTTCCAGCATGCCTACTGTAAACATGCTCCAGAACTGGGCCTGGGCCTCAAGAACATCATCATCAGGTATCTCTATATCATGTCTCTCGATCAGAGGCCTGAACCTCTGAACTTCTTCTGATTCAACTATTTCCTCCCAGTATTTCTCTGCTATATCTTCTATACTTTCGGCAGCAGCATCATAATGTAGTTCCTCGGGAGACTCCTCGAACATAGATACTTCACCATCCAGAAACTCTATCCGGTCAGTAGACATCTCTCCTCTCCTGTAAGCCTCCTCCAGAAACTGGTCATGTCCAGACACAAGGCCCATCATGCTCCTGAAGTTGTAGTTATTAAGATGCTGCTTGTTTGTAACACTTTCAACAAGTTCAGGGCTGTCAAACGTTTCCAGAGCCGTGGACAGAGCTTTGTTCTCCGCCTTGTTAGCAAGGCCTTGAAGATCTTTCTCTGGCTCTCCCAGAAGCCTCATGAACTGTTCGTAATGAATGTTTTCGTGTTCGTATGTTGCAAGCTCTAGATCATCGTCCCCAGCAACTGTCTCCGGGCCGATGAAAATAGTATTCGTAGATGAATGATAGGAACCTTTTCCGCGCGGAGTAAAACCATAGATGACCCTATCAGGCCTTCGTACATCCGCACCAAGAACTTCAAAATTATTGGCAGCAGCCTCAGCAGTCCCCCTGTAGGCCTCTGTATCTGGTATAATCTCCATACTCAAACCCTGGACTGTAGAAAAGTAAAATGAAAGATTAAATATGTAGAAAGGCCTCTAAGAACTCTTTTCCTCGAGCTCCTCTTCAAGGCCCAGCTTCTCAGCTAATTCTTTGTAGCGGTTCCTGATAGTCACTTCTGTTACTCCAACAACGTCGGCAACCTCTCTCTGAGTACGCTTTTCGCCTTCAAGCACTGCTGCTATATAGAGTGCTGCTGCAGCGAGGCCTGTAGGGCCTTTACCTGAGAGAAGGTCTCTTTCCCTTGCTTCTTTCAGGATGTTACGTGCTCGGGCCTGTACAGTTCCTGATAGCTGGAGTTTTCCAGCGAATCTTGGAACGTAGTCCTGAGGCTTCGCAGGCAGGATCCTGAGGCCTAGTTCTCTTGCTACGTATCTGTAAGCTCTTCCGATCTCCCTCTTCTCGATTCCGGAAGCATCTGAGATTTCATCGAGGGTTCTTGGTGTTCCCTGCTTTCTAGCTACGATGTAGATTATAGCTGAGATGATGGACTCCATTGAACGTCCGCGAACGAGACCCTGGTCCACTGCTTTTTCGTACAGTCTTGCGACTTCTTCGTGGACGCTTTCTGGCAGGTTCAGGTTCGAGATCATCGAGTTTAATTCGGATAGTGCGAACCCTAGGTTGCGGTCCTTTGACTTGGTCAACCTTTTGTGCCATTTTCTGAGTCTGTAGTACTGGGCACGTTTGTTTCCACTGACTTTGTAGAGTTCTCCGGAACCTTTGCCGATCTCGGTGGATACGCCCATGTCGTGTTTAGTATAAGTTAGGGGCTGTCCTGCACGTGCCTTCTTTTCCTTTTCTTCTGCGTTGAATGCTCTCCACTCTGCTGATTCGTCGATACGGTCTTCATCGATGACCATTCCACATTCGATACAGACTAACTCTCCTTTTGCTGAATCCTCTTCGAAGCGCTGAGAACCACATTTCGGACACGTCAGTACTGTGTCTCCTTCCTCTGCTTCTTCCTGGACGACCTCATAACCTTCGCCATCTACTTCCTCTTCAGGCTCTTCGGCTTCAGACGGTTCTTCATCTTCTTCTTCATCCTTCCATTCGTCAGGAACGTCATAATCATCGATCTGGCGTCGTGGAATATTCTGTGGAGTGTCTTCTGTCATTGTTTTGAATAGCACCTAGGCAAAAATTATAAAGGCCCTAATTCTTTTAAACGTAACCCTTGAAGGTTTTATTTCTCAGTGACAACAGTACATCATCGTAGGTAATTTAACTCCGGTGCTGTAAAACATATTCATATTATGGATGAGGGGGAACTCAGAGCAAGAAGGGAGACACTTCTAGTAGCGGTACTTCTTTTCCTTGGAAGCCTGTTGATAATCTATCCTTTCCTGGATGCGATAATTATAGCCGTTGCAGTATCCTACATGCTGAGCTTCGCCCACACACAGATAAACAACAAACTTGAGAACGAGATGCTATCCTCTATAATAGTCATATCCTCGGTCCTAGGCCTTGTCATAATAGGCCTGTACTTCTTCATCAACAACGCATACTACATACAGGACCAGTTCCAGATATTCGCCATCTCCCTGGAGGACAGAGTTATAGACGCACTTGAAACACTTGAAGTACCCCAGACCTTCCAGGACAACGTAAGGACATACTTCTCAAGCTTCTCAACAACAGCCTCACAATGGGTTATAGACCTCTTCTTCGCACTACCAGGGATCCTCATAGACCTGGGAATATTCCTTGTAACAGCTATCTTCCTCTACAGAGACAGAAGCAAACTGAAAGCAGAGATAGAAGGCCTGTTGAAAGGCCTCCCGGAAACAGAGGAGAAAATAATCCGCTCACTCTTCCAGTCAATCGACTCAATATTCAGAGGAGTATTCGTAACACAGATAATAGTAGCAGTAGCCATGGCAGTAGCAACAGCCATAGGATTCTACATAATAGCACAGATAACAACACCGATGCCACTCATACCTCTCTGGAGCTTCCTAATCGCACTCGCAGCTCTGTTACCTTTGATCGCAGGATTCATGATATACGGCCCGGTAGGCCTCTACTACCTAACACTGGCGCAGGAACCGATCAAGGGAGGCCTCATACTGGTATACGGCATAATATTCCTCCAGATACTGCCGGAGATCTTTTTGAGGCCTTACGTCGGGAGTAAAAGCCTCGATGAACATCCTCTGATAATATTCATAGGCTTCCTCGCAGGACCACTGGTACTCGGATTGAAAGGCCTCATCCTCGGACCATTGATCCTGATCCTGACGAAAGAATTCCTGTTCAACTACACTGATCTAGTTTCCTCCGAACTCGATCAGAACCGCATCGTGGACAAGGAGGACTAGAAACCTCCTCACCGCAGTTGGAACACACTTTCTTCCATTCCAGCTCGTCTTCTATCTCATCGCCCATAAAGGCCTCAAAATCAATGGCCAGATGGGAAGCCAGGTTCTGCAGATCCTTATCATCCGTGATCAACTTCTCACCCGTATCAAGAGCAAGCGCAAGCAAGGCCTTATCCGCCTCAGACACCTTCGCAAAGATCTCATCGGCCTTACTCTCAACCTGTTCCACAGAACCGTCTGAAGGCCTTCTAACATCGAGATCCAGGGTATCAGCCTTCAACTTTGAATCTTCGCTCTCCAGCTCGTCCATGACCTGCGGTACGGTAGAGGCCTTTCTGAAGTCGTAGTTTCTTCTTCCATGCATCAAGACGTTTGCGTCGATTACAGGCCTCATACCTGTAGAAAACGGTTTATATTAAAAAATGTTGTCCGCAATTACTTTCTGTGATTAAACAATGAGCCTACCAAATGCACCAATCGAAAGAATCATCCGTAACGCAGGAGCAGAAAGAGTATCAGAAGACGCAGTAGAAGAACTAAGAAGAGCTGTTCAGGAAGCAGGAGACGAAATCGCACAGGACGCGATCAATCTTGCCAACCACGCAAACAGGAACACAGTAAAGAAAGAAGACGTCGAAATGGCGACACAGTAAGGCCTTAAAAACGTCTTACTGAACAACAGAGGTTTTAACAATGCCAACACAGATGGAAGCTTCCAACGTCGGCGAAGGAACATACGTGATGATCGATGGAGAGCCATGCATCGTCAGATCCAAAAGCAGGTCCTCTCCAGGAAAACACGGATCTGCCAAGCACAAGATCAAGGCCCGTGGAGTCTTCGACGACAAAGACAGACACATCACGAAGCCTGGAGACGCAATGATGATGTCTCCGGATGTCGATAAAAAGATCGGCCAGGTAGTCTCCCGCGACGGAAACATCGCACAGGTCATGGACATGGACACCTACGAGACCGAGGAGATGGAACTACCAGACGACCTTTCAGCAGGAGAGGGCGACGAGATCGAGTACTGGGTCATCGACGACCGCAAACTCGTCAAAGGCCTCAGCAAGTAAAGGCCTCATATTTTCTCTCCACATATCCTTTCTCTCATATTATTTCTCGCAGAAGTTTTTCCCAAGATTAATATCGGCTTCCCGACAAAAACCGTTTATATGGAATGGAAAAGAGTGCGTCAGAAAGTCATAGAACAGAACTACCCGGAGCAGAAAGAGCTTCGAGACGCCAGAAGCGTTTACGAAAAGATCTCAGCATTCATCGAAGGAGAATACGGCCTTGAAACACACTTCGCAGGAAGCACTTCCCGTGGAACCTGCATGTCCGGAGACAAAGACATAGACCTATTCGTACTCTTCCCAAAAGACACGGAAAGAAAAACACTGGAACAGCAAGGCCTCACAGTAGGAAAAAAAGCATTCGAAAACTTCGAAGGCGAATACCAGGTCGAATACGCCGAACATCCATACACTAAAGGCGTGATAAACGGTCACGAAGTCGAGATCGTACCGTGCTACAAGGTAAGCCCTGAAAACATAAAATCCGCAGTCGACAGGACACCTCACCACTCCAAATGGGCTTCAGAGAACCTAAACCAGAAACAGAGGAAAGACGCAGTCATACTGAAAAAATTCCTATCTGCAGGAGGCCTCTACGGCTCATCGCTGAAAGTTCAGGCCTTCTCAGGATACCTGTGTGAGATACTTGTCTCACACTATGGAGGATTCAAAGAGCTAGCAGAAGCATCGGAGAACTGGAGTGAAAACCAGGTTATAGACCCGGCAGGTCACCACGAAGAAGGCCTTCCACAGAATCTGGAGGAGAAGTTCTCAGACGAAAAGTTCGTCGTGATCGATCCTGTTGATCCGGAGAGGAACGTCGCCTCAGTCATGAGCAGTGAAAACTACGCAAGAGTGATTCACAGATTCTGGCGTTTCAACCAGAATCCGAGCATGAAATACTTCCAGGAAGACGAACGCGATGTTAGCCAGTTCGAGGTCAAGCAGGAGATAGATAAAAGGGCGGATTTCCTGGTAATGGAGTTCGAAAGGCCTGAAGCAGTCGAAGACGTCATCCATCCGCAGATGAGGAAAACCCTACGTCGTCTGGACAATGCCTTGGAGGACAGAGACTTCAGACTGTACGAATCAGGTTTCCACATCGGTGAGGAGAAAACAAGAGTCTTCTTCGAACTCGAGGCCTCGCTACCAGAGATAAGAGAGCAGAAAGGCCCTAAAGTCTTCCACGGCGTCGAACACCTGGAACAGTTCAACCAGAAGTACGATAACACGTTCATCAGAGGTGAAAGGATCTGGGCCAAAGTAGACCGAAAATATACAAAAGCGAAGGCCTTCCTGAATGATTTCCTGTCCGGAGAGGTTTCGGAGCTGGAGGAGAAAGGTATCTCGGAGCATGTGGCGGAGAAAATCGTCAAGTTCCGGTTCACTGAGCCGGTGCCTGACGACGAGGAATGGTTAAAATACTTGGCGGAGAAGCTCAACGTGAAAGAAAATGAGTAGTGTAAACATAGTTGTAGGCCTTTCAGGAGTCGGAAAATCAACAGTTCTCGAAAAAGCTACAGATAAATCGGACAAGGAATACGAAGTCATAAACTACGGCGACAGGATGGTAGAGACAGCCAAAGATAGAGGCCTTGTTGACCACAGGGACGAGATGAAAGATCTCGACGTCGAAACATACAAAGATATACAGAAGAAAGCCGCAGAATCTATCGTAGAAGATTCTGAAGATGGAAACGTTATCGTAGATACTCACGCAGCTATCAAGTCGCCATTCGGCTACATCCCAGGCCTTCCGAAATGGACTGTCGAGAACCTGATGCCTGACAAACTCGTCATGCTCACAGCGGATTCAGAGGCGATCTTCGAGAGAAGCCAGGAAGGAGGACGCGACAGAGAGCACGACTCACCTGAAGACATCGAAGAATACCAGGAAGTAGCACGGGAGATGGCAGCGACAGGCTCAGTTCTGACAGGAGCGTACCTCCAGGTCATAGAAAATGAGGAAGGAAAAGCGGATGAAGCCGCAGAGAAACTAGTCGAGACACTAGAGGCCTAGAAGAAAGGCCTTACTCGTTATCTTCTCTCGAGTCCTGTTTTACAGTTTTTTCTTCGTCTTTCTCAGCTTCTTTCTCTTTGAGGTAGTAGTTAGGGCTTACGACAAAGGTGTAAGTGGTTACTGTCGCCGATATAATCCTGCCGGCGATGAAAGCGGCTAAACCAAGGCCTCTAACCAGTCCCTGTGAGGCAAAGGCCAGTAGGAAAAGGCCTAGGGACAGGATCATCAGTACAGATACTTCTCTCCTGTTTTCAAGAGATGTGTTCATCGAAGATCTTATCCCGGAGATTACAGTATCTTCGGCAAGCACTGAGATCGGCAGGAAATAGATCAGGAAACCTGTGGCCAGTAAAAGCAGGAAAGACAGGGCAACTCCAGTGAAACCTATCAAACTGTTTCCTGAAAACCAGTAACCGGTAAAGCCCAGGATTGAGGGTATAGAAACCGTGAAAACTAACATCAGCGTGAGGAAAGTCATTCCCAGGACTTTTCTCCAGTTCTTAAGGGTTTTTATGAATGAATATTTCAGCAGGCCTTTTCTTTCATGATTCCTTATCATCTCTGCAGTCATCAGAGGTACGAAGACGCCCAGGAGGATGATGAAAGGTGCTGTAACCGAGTAAAACAGTGTCAGCTGTTGTAGCTGTCTTGCCTCCAGCATGGTGAATACTGTTATGATCCAGGCAGAGCTGATCAGTGCCGATGATATTTTTGGGAGGAACAGCTGAGGCCTTCTCTTGAGCATCTTAAGACTGTCCAGCAAAACATTGATAACATTCACTCTGTATTACCCTTACAGACGGTTTGTGTCCGGGGAATTTTAGATGTTTTCATTCTGTTCTTGCCTAGAGTTCTCCATCTCTTAGACCTGTCTAATAACTGCTAAAACTGTTTTCACGTCAAGGAAACGACACAAAAAGCGTTCTTTTTCTCCTAAGAGCGGCTGAGGGTTGCATAAGGTTAATAAGACTTAATGGCTGTTAGTCCTTTATGGCGAGCCTCTGGGATCTAGGTAAAAGTACGAAGGAAAAGCTCGCCGATGAATGGGAAGAAGATGGTGTTCTTGAAGAGAAGGTAGAGAAACACAGGGACAAGTTCGAAGATGATTTCAAGGAGAACATGAATGAGGAAGTCCCTACGCATCCTTACAAAGTCTACAGAGAAATAGTTGAATCTCAGGAACTGACGGATGAAGAGCGAATTGCTCTCGAACAGATGAAAGACGAGTTCTCTGAGAGATGGCAGACGCTTAAACAGACACACTCCAATTAGAAACGATTTTTCCCATAATCCATCGGTGAGCCTCCTGGGGAGGGGGTTCCACCACTTTCTTATTTTTCCTAAGAGTGCAAGAAACCTATATTACTCTTCCAAATACTTTACCATGTAAGGTCCTTCCCTCTCATAACCTAACTTCCTGTAGTACTCACGAGTTCCTACAGCCGAGATAACTACTACTTTATCTCTTCCCAGTTCACGGGCCTTCTCCTCCGCATTTTCCATCAATCTCTTTCCGTAACCCTGGTGCTGGGCCTCACCTTCTTCACCGAAGTCCGTAGCTGATCCAAGGACTTTCAACTGCCGTACGAGTAGTGTGTTATCGTCGATCTCGTCTCTATGACTTTCCGGAGGAGCACGAAGACGTGTAAAACCTAAAATTATGTCCTTATCGGTATCCTCGAAGCTCTGGAAGTACTCATGGCCTCCAGAGGCCTCATAATCTCTCTCAACAAGTTCAACGGTCTCCGGAGTCTCGTCTCTTTTCCTCCTGACGTGACCTACCTCTCTGCACCGGATACATCTGCAGTGAGTACCTTCTTTCTCAAGTTCCTGAAGGGCCATCTGTCTCATGTTAGTCAACTGAGGCCCTGCATCAACTTCCGTAGAAGGAATATCTCTCATGACACGTTTTACACGGACGTGTGGAGGCATATGATTCCTTAATACTTCCTTCAGGCGGTCTTTAGCTTCATCATCGTCTATAGGCTCGAAGTCGCCCTCCTCGTACTGCCTGTAAAGCTCGGTTCCCTGGATAACCTCGCAGGGATAGATCTTTACCTCATCAGGCTGATAATCAGCGTTGTTGAAGGCCTCTTTGAACTTCTCGATATCATGTTTACGTTCTTCTCCTGGAAGGCCTAGCATGAAATGGTAAGCTACCTTGAAGCCGGCGTTTTTCAACCGTTTCGTCGCTTCGATGACAGGTTCCATGCCGTGTCCTCTATTTGTTATTTCGTGGGTCTCGTCGAAGACGGTCTGTACTCCCATCTCTACACGGGTTCCTCCCATGTCAAGTATCCTGTCTATATGTTTGGTCTCTGCGATGTCAGGCCTTGTCTCGAAAGTTACTCCTACGTTCCTGACGTCTGCGGTCTCGTTCTGTACCTGTGCTTCTTCCAGAGTTTCTGCTTTTTCGCCTTCTCCGTATTCGTTTAGGCCGTCGAAGGCTCTTTTGAGGAATTTTTTCTGGTAGTCCGGGTCCTGGAACGGGAAGGTTCCTCCCATTATGATCAGTTTGGATTTGTTTATGCTGTGGCCGTTTTTCTCGTACTGTCCGAGCCTGTCCTCGACCTGGTCGTAGGGGTCGTAGCCGTTCCTGATAGCTCTCCTCGTCGCTGGCTCCTTGCCGGTGTAGCTCTGTGGAGCGTCCTCTCCTTTAGGACAGTAAATACATCCTCCGCCACAGGGCGCTGGGCGGGCCATGATCGCGACGTTCGCGATGCCGGAGATTGTACGCATCGGTTTGGTCTTTAATACGTGCTGGGCCTTCTTTTCATCGTCTTCAGCGAATTTTAGCAGGTCCGAGTTCTTCGGCATCCCTGAGAAACCTAGTTCTGAACATAGCTCTTTCTTTCTCTTCTCTACTTCCTGCTTCTCCTCTATCTCTCCGTCCTGGATCTCTTCAATTATCTCTCTGGAGAGCTGTTTCAGTTCGGACATAACATTTTACTCGGAGATATGAAGAGTTAAAAAGGAAATATCCGCCTAGTAAATACATGAACAATCTGAAACTGAAAATTCTGGCAGGTTTTCTTATACTTTTCACAGCATCAGCAGCTACCTTGACTCTTGGAGGCCTTTTCCAGGACAACAGTTCTGGTGATGCAGCCCTTGTCAAACTTTCCGGTACTATAACTCCGACCTCTTCTGGTTTTGGTGCCAGCGGAATAACTCCGGAACAGGTAAGAGATGTCAACCAGCAGGTAAGACAGGGAAACTATGACGCAGTCGTCTACGAGATCAACTCGGGGGGAGGCTCTGTAGTCGCTTCCAAGGAGATCAAAAGGTCCATAGACAGTATAGACGTCCCTACGGTATGTCGTTTCAGAGATGTCTCTGCTTCCGGAGCCTACATGATAGCAATGGGCTGTGACGAGATCGTGGCAGACTCAGCGACAATAACAGGCAGTGTAGGAGTTACATCATCCTACCTCGAATACTCCGATGCCCTAGATAACCTTGGTATAGACTACGTCAATATCAGCGCAGGAAAATACAAGGAACTCGGATCACCATACACAAATGCCACTGAAGAAAACACAGAGATACTCAGAGACATGGCCGTCAATATACAGGACGAATTCATCCAGATGGTCAATGAGAACCGGGATCTTACAGAACAACAGATAGAGGAGATAGAAACTGCCAAGATATTCCTCGGGGAACAAGCCAGAAACCTCAGCATGGTAGATAGCCTTGGAGGCAGAGCTGAAGCAGTCGAAACCGCCGAAACACTATCTGGAAAAGACCTACAGCTCAGAGAAGTAGAGACAAGACAGAGTCCAGGCCTTCTATCCCTCTTCCTCTCGAACACAGGCCTTGGAAACATCCTGACAGACCTAGGTCTCGGAGCAAACGTCAACGTACCTCTAACCGCAGAGTACTGAAAAAACTCTGCGGATATATCTTATCTTCTCTGAATCTTTGACTAGAAAAAAAGAGATATGATAATGGGGAAAAGTGTTACTCCATTTCAGGTCCTGAAGGTCCTTCAGGCCTTTCAGCGTGCTCCCAGAGCATGTGGAACATCGGCGAAAGCATGTTATCTGCCATGTGATCGCTCTTGCTCCAGAAAGCAGTATCCTGGGTAGCATGGACCTCATCGTGAGTCATGGCCATAGTCAAGGCCTCATCATCGATTATTGCGAACCTTCCATCAGGGGACTCGTTGACTTCCTCAAGCTTCTCTTCAAGATCTCCGACATGCCTGATCTCTGCTACATCGCTCAGAGACTGGAAGGCCTCCTGATTTTCATCTGTAACTGGTGCTAGGACTCTTACGTTGACGCCTTCTTCCTTGGCTTCCTTGAGAAGATCTGAATGGTTCTCATAAATGTCGTTCAGGCCTTTTTCAGACGTCATGATCTTGATGCTTTTCTCAGCATCTTGGAACATGGTTCCCATGTGCTGGTGGATCTGATGGTTGCCTTTCAGGCTTCCTGACATCTCTGCAGGATCTACAAGCTCGACTCCCTGATCGTAAAGGCCTTCAAGCTCCTCTACTGCCTCGGAACTCTTGAAGTCTTCCAGTTTGTCCAGCTTCTCTTCTAGATCTTTCTCATGTTGTTTCTTTATGTTTTCGATAGCTTGTTCCGGTGGGATACTTACGTATTCCATCGGCTTGGAGGACTTTATCACGACAAAGCCCTTCTCCGCTAGTGACTCCAGAACATCGTAAGCGCGTGAACGTGGAACATTGGTCATCTCCGAGAGTTCTCCGGCTGTAGAAACGCCTCTTCCGAGGAGCGCAGAGTAAATTTTTCTCTCGTACATGTTCAGACCGATGTCTTCTAGCTTGTCTAGAGTCTCTTGACTTGCAACCATTTTTCTAGCACCTTCTCCTATTTAAACCGTTACGTAAAGGTAGTTATAAACCTTTTTCCGGGTTTTGAAGTGAACAAATTACTCCTTTTATTATTCATGAGTAAACAATACTCGATGAATTTTTATAAAACCTTCCTAAGTTTCCTTCTGGCCTTGTCAATCAGGCCTTTGCTCTTTTTCCCGTAGATCTCTCTTTCCTCTCTGAGGCCTTTCCATTCGACACTGTCGAAGACGCTTCCGATCTGATTGCTGTAGCTGTCGTAGAAACAGATCTCGTTCATGCCGAACTTCTCCTCGGGAGAGTTAGGGTTATCCGAGTACGCGAAAGTCACTGCGGCTAGGGGTGCTTTTCCTTCTGGTATATCGAACTGTTCTCCAACTGTGTGTTCATCATAACCACTGACCCAGGCCGAGTAGATGTCGTGTTCCTTGGCGACAAGACGCATGTTCTGTACAGCACAGGCGATTTCCGAGTTCGCAGCTTCACGCGCTCCTTCGCCAATCCTGCGTTTCATCCTGTCTATATCCGCTATCAGGATTACTGTCGTAGGTGCCTCACGTATCCTGTGGTCTCCTGTGCTTTTAGCCAGCATATCAAGTTTTTCATCGGACTCGACCACTATCATCTCAAGGCTCTGAACATTTCCTGGGGAAGGAGCATGTCTACCCGCCTCCAGGATCTTTCCCATTGTCTTCCTAGGGATAGTCTCGTCTCTGGAACTGCTGAAACTTGCCAGGCCTCTAACATCATCAAAAGTCGACATCTATTGCCTCCTAAAGAACGTTTTGTGTCCGTACAGTTTAAACCTTTTTCAGACCCACCAAAAAACATGGAATTCTCAAAAATCGCTGAGGCCTTCGAAAAACTCGACCAGACGCAGAAAACACTGGAGAAGACAGATATTCTCGCTGAACTATTCGAAGAAAGCGGCGAACAACTCCCACAGGTCGTCCTACTATGTACAGGAACACCGTTCCCTGCCTGGAAAGACCTCGACCTCGGCGTATCCAGTAAGACTCTCGTCAAGATAATATCCAAAGCAACAGGAAGAAGCGAGGACGAAGTAGAGAAAGAATGGAAGGAACAGGGAGACCTGGGCCTAGCAGCAGAGACAATGGTCGAAAAAAAGACACAACAGAGGCTGATGACACAGGAAATAACTGTAGAGAAGGCCTTCGACCGCATGCAGAAAGTAGCAGAAATGGAAAGCGAAGGCCTCAACTCCTCAGTCAACCAGGACAAGAAACAGAAAGAACTCGCAGACCTGATCTCATCATCCGAACCGAGAGAAGCGAAATACCTCGCACGCATCATAATAAACAACCTCAGGCTCGGAGTAGGAGAAGGAACCATAAGAGACGCCTTATCCGAAGCTTTCTTCGACGGAGAACACGTTGAACAGATACAGCAGGCCTATGACTTCTCCAACGACTTCGCAGAAGTAGCAAAAGCATGTACTGAAGGCCTTGAAGCACTGAATTCTCTGGAACTGGAGCTTTACAGGCCTGTGAAGTCGATGCTGGCGAAAAATGTAGATACTATAGAAGAAGGCTTCGAGGAAGTCGGTAGACCTGCCTCAATCAATTACAAATATGACGGCATGAGGGCTCAGATACATGTTAAAGATGGGGAGGTGACGGTCTTCACACGCCGGCTTGATGATGTGACGGAGCAGTTCCCGGATGTCGTAGAAGCTGTCGAGGAGAACATAGAATCCGAAAACTGCATACTTGACACCGAAGTCGTCGGCTACGACCCCGAGGACGGAGGTATGATACCTTTCCAGAAACTATCCAAAAGGATCAAAAGAAAATACGATATCCGGAAGTTGAAACAGGAGATCCCTGTCGAAGTGAGGCCTTTCGACCTGATCTACCTGGACGAACCGATCCTGAAAAGGCCTTACATTGAGAGATGGAAGAAGCTGAAATCTATAGTAAACGAGGAGGAAAAAGAGCTGCGGCTTGTGGATTATGCCCAGACCAGCGAAGAGGAAAAAGTCGGTGAGATGCAGCAGAAATCCCTATCCGAAGGCCATGAAGGCATAATGATGAAAAACATGGAGGCGGAGTACAAGCCAGGTAACAGGGTCGGATACATGGTCAAGCTCAAACCGGTCATGGAAACACTGGACCTCGCCATCGTAGGAGCGAAATGGAGCGAAGGACGCAGAAGCGACTGGCTCGGACGACTCTTCCTCGGCTGCTACGATGAGGAAAACGACGAATACCTCGAAGTAGGAAAGATGGCGACAGGCCTAACAGATGAACAGTTCAAAGAGATCACAGAGAAGTTAAAGCCGTTGATCACGAACGAAGACGGTAGAAAAGTCGATGTGAGGCCTGAAGTTATAGTAGAGGTTGAGTATGAGGAGATACAGGAAAGCCCGACTTATTCCTCAGGTTATGCATTGCGTTTCCCTCGTATGAAACAGTTCAGAGAGGACAAAGAACAAGCGGATAGTCTTGAGAAAGTGAAAGGCCTTTATGAGAACCAGAACTGATTTTCTGAATCAAATGTTAAGATAAAGAGAAGAGATAAGTAGAGATGGTATGCCATTCAACTGAATGGCTTGAAGCGTGCCCGAAGACCTCAGAGGTCTTCTGGATCCAGAAAACCTAAGGTTTTCGGCGGCACTCCGTATCGCAGTCTTCTCCAGAAAGGAGATGGCCTGCTTGAGCATTCTTTCCTCACGGAAAGATGAGTATGGGAGGCCTCAGTCGTGTTTCTGTGTCTGGTGGATCTTCATTCCTCTTTCTGTGTCGAATTCCTTTCCACACTGTGGGCATGCGTGCTTGTCTTCTTCAGCTTCTTCTTTCTCTTCTGCTTCTCTGCGTTCTTTTACTTCTTCCTGAAGCTGCTGCTGTACGCCCATGTTATCTCTCTCTTCCCCACTTTCCTTTCTTCTCATCTTCCATTCGTCGCTTTCAAGCCAGATGATGAAAGCTCCGACCAGGATCAGGATTGGCCCGATCCCTCCCTTAATCAGGGTCATGAAGGCCTGGAAGAATGATTCTACGGTTAGAGAGAAGATTCCTAGTACGACCATCAACGCGCCTATAAGTATTTTAATTGCTGGATGCATGGTATCACAACTAGTCAATGACAAATAGTTCTTATATGTGTTTTGTTATCACAGCGATACATCTTGATAGGGTTTATAATGTTTTTCCGACATCTTGATGGTACGAGTTGTCCAAATATGAGCTATTACAAGTACGCACGTGAACAGTACGAGCAACCTAAAGAGAACCTAGACGAAATATGGAAGCAGAGACTAGTAGAATGGAGACAGGAAGAAAAAATAAAGAAAGTGGACAACCCAACAAGGATCCCAAAGGCAAGAACCCAGGGATACAAAGCCAAGAAAGGTTTCAAGACAGTAAGAGTACAGGTAGACAAAGGAGGCAGCAAAAGACAGCGCCTCACAGCAGGAAGAAAGCCTAAAAACGCAGGACAGAACAGATACTCAAGCAAGAAGTCCAAACAGGTAATCGCAGAACAGAGAGCATCCAGCAACTTCGAGAACCTCGAAGTACTCGACAGCTACTGGGTCCTCGAAGACGGAAACCGCAAATGGTTCGAAGTCATCATGGCAGACCCAGAAGAACCTGTTATACAGCAGGACGAAGATCTTAACTGGATCACAGAGAACAGGAACAGAGCAGAAGAAGGCCTGACACCAGCAGCAAAAAGCTCCAGAGGCCAGGACAACAAAGGCACAGGAGCAGAGAAGGTAAGGCCTTCACAGGCAGCCAACAACAATCAGGGCAAGTAAAGGCCTCATATTTTCCTTCATACTTTCTCTCTACTCTATTTAATTGACTTTTCCGAGACTTGATCGACTTCCCTTTATAAGTACCTTTATAAGAGTTCCTTTATAAACCGGTCTTATAGTATTTAAACAATTCTAAGGTGAACAAAGAAAAATGGTTGAAGACGACGAAATTGAAATTCAGAACGTGGTTGCCTCTGCAACATTTAACCAGAGACTTCCACTCGACAGAATAGCGATCTACCTCAAAAACACAGAGTACGAGCCTGAGCAGTTCCCAGGCCTGGTCTACAGGCTTGAAGATCCGAAGGCCGCAGCACTGCTGTTCGGATCAGGAAAAGTTGTCTGTACAGGAACAAAGTCTCCAGAACAGGCAAAGGAAGCAACACACAAGATCATCGACGAGCTACGTGAAGCAGACGTCGAGATCGATGTGAAGCCGGAAGTAACTGTACAGAACATCGTGGCATCCAGCCAGCTTCCAGGCACTCTGAACCTGAACAGGATCGCATTCGAGCTTGTAGGAACAGAGTACGAGCCTGAGCAGTTCCCAGGCCTGGTCTACAGGCTTGAAGAGCCTGAAGTAGTATTCCTGCTATTCTCATCCGGAAACCTCGTATGTACAGGAGGAAAGACCTACGAAGACGTCAAGGAAGGAATCAAAGTTCTGGAAGAGAACCTCAAAGACATCGGAGCACTGGACTAAGCTCCAACGTTTCTTCTCTTTTCCTTTTCTAACAGTATCAAGTGAACAGAATGGCATTCTACTCCGCGACCAAGACCATAATAGAAAACCAGGACGGAGAGATCCTCATGGTCAAAGAAGCCAAAGACCACATACACAACAGATGGGACTTCCCCGGAGGAGGCCTTGAAGAAGGAGAAAAAGTAACAAAATCTGCAGAAAGAGAAGTACTCGAAGAAACAGGATACAATGCAGAACTCACAGGCCTCATAGGAATGTACAAAGGAGCAAGCAACGCAAATGATACAGAAACGATAGTCTTCGTCTTTGAAGGAGAACTGGGAGAGAAAAAGACTGACGACCTTGAAGAGGACATAATCGAAGCCGAGTTCAAGGACAAAGAAGGAATCGAAGACCTTAACCTGAGAGAAGAGAACAGGAAAGAAATTTTGAAGCAGTACAGCGAGGGCGAGGCCTATCCTCTGGATATTCTCTGGCAGGATCTAAGCCTTCTCAGGCCTGAATAGCTAGCTCCAGTCCGTTTCCCTGACCTTTTCCTCTATCTTCTCTGCAAGTTCGAAATCTTTCTCGGTAAGGCCTTCAGCATCATGGGTGTACAGATCGATTGATACTGCTCCGTACTCTACCTTGACCTCCGGGTGGTGGAACTGTTCCTCCGCTAGGGAGAAGACTCCGTTGGCGAAAAAGACTGCGTCTCGGTAGTTGTCGAACTCGACCTTGCATACCAGTCTTTCTTCGTCCAGGGCCTCGATACCCCAGATCTCCAGGTCCTCTAGTTTTTCACTTATTTCGTCCTCTGAAAGCGGTTCTGTATCTGACATGTTAAGGCCTTTCACCTGAATTGTTTTCACTTTTTATGATTTGCCGACGGTTTTACAGTTATGGATTATGGGGAGGCGGTCAACGAGTTCGAGGAATTTTTCTCCGAGAGCTACTACGCAGAGGTCTCGGAAGCAGTCAAGGAAGGAGACGACGCTGTAGTAGTCGACTACCAGGAACTGGACATGTTCTCCCCGGACGTGACAGATTATCTACGTGATAACCCTGAGAACGGGATAGGAGCGGCAGAGGAAGGCCTTCAGGTCCACGAACAGGTTACTTCCGAGGAAATGGGTGTAAGGTTCAGTAACTTCCCGGAGCATGAGTTCGTTCTGCTGAGAAACCTTCGTTCCGAACATATCGGCAAGTTCATCCCTATTGAGGGCATGATCAAAAGGGCCTCACAGGTGAAACCGGAGGTCGTATCCGCAGTTTTCGAATGCGTTCAGTGTGGAGACCTTTATGAGAAGGAGCAGGATTCCTCCAAGCTGAAATCACCTTACAAATGCGACTGCGGGTCGAAGAAATTCGACGTACAGGAAAAGATAATGACAGATACCCAGGTCGTGACACTTGAGGAGAACCCGGAATCCAGGGAGGGTTCAGAACAGCCTACAAGCCTGTCAGTACGCCTGGAAGGAGACCTGGTCGATCCAGAGTTCCAGAAACGTGTAGTACCGGGTAACGTAGTCGAAGTGACAGGAGTCGTGAGAGAAACGCCTCTGCAGAAGGATTCAAAGAAATACGATATCTATATGGAGGCTTCACACGTCAACCCAACACAGCAGGAGTTCGAGCAACTGGAGCTTTCTCAGGAGGAGATAGATGAGATCAAAGCGATGTCTGAGGACGATGACATCTTCCAGCAGATAAACGATTCTATAGCGCCGAGTATATTCGGCCACGACCGTATCAAAGAAGCTATCGCCCTTCAGATGTTTGGAGGAGTAAAAAAGACGAGGGACGACGGTGTCAAGAGCCGTGGAGATCTTCATATACTACTGATCGGTGAGCCGGGAACAGGTAAATCCCAGTTACTGAAGTTCACAGGAGAAATCGCTCCTAAAGGACGCTACGTAGTCGGTAAATCATCTACGGGAGCAGGCCTTACAGCATCCGTAGTTAAAGAGGAAAGCACCGGCGAGTTCTCTCTTGAAGCTGGTGCTGTCGTCCTGGCCCATAAAGGTATGGCAGCGATCGATGAGATTGACAAGATGGACAAGGAAGACCGTTCAAGTCTGCACGAAGCGATGGAGCAACAGCAGATCTCCGTATCGAAGGCTAACATCCAGGCGACGCTGAACGCAGAGACCTCCATCCTCGCTGCCGGTAACCCGAAGCTCGGACGTTTCGATCCGTATGAACCTGTAGCAGAACAGATCAGCATCGGAGATACACTGCTTTCCAGGTTCGATTTCATCTTCCCTGTAATGGATGAACCGGATAAGGAGAGGGACACAGAACTGGCCGATGCTATCCTCCAGAACCATATAGAACCGGAAGAAACCAACCCAGATATCCCGGGAGAGAAGCTTAGAAAGTATATCGCTTTCGCGAAGAAGAACAAGAGGCCTCAGCTTACTAGAGAGGCCTCGGATAAGATACAGGAGTTTTACGTCTCGATGCGTCAGGAGGGAGACGATGAAGGGGGTGGAGTGCCGATTACCGCGAGACAGCTGGAGGCTACAGTCAGAACCGCTGAGGCCTCTGCCAGGGCCAAGTTGAAGGATAAGGTAGAGGTCGAGGATGCGGAACAGGCGATCGATCTTTTGACCTATTCGCTGAAGCTGGTCGGTATGGATCCGGAGACGGGAGAGTTCGATATCGATATGATCGAGTCAGGTGTTTCCAGTTCCCAGAGGAACCGTTTGCAGACCATCAAGCATATCATCGAGGAGCTGGCTGATGGAGATTCTGCGGAGATAGAGGAGGTGCTTGAGAGAGCGGATGAAGAAGGTATCTCTGAGGATAAGGCTGAAGAGATCATCGAGAAACTGAAACGTGAGGGAGAGCTGTTTGAGCCTCAGCAGGGTCATATCCAGAAGATCTAGACGTCTTTCCAGTGTTTCCGGTTTCTTTTCCAGAGTTCGACGCCGACTATGAAGATCAGGAATCCTGTGATTCCCGATGCGCCTAGTATCAAGGTTGTCTGTATCTCCAGTGATGAGGGAACGATTGATCCGACGTTGAAAGGCACGAAGGGAAGGGAGAAAGTCACGAGTACGAAACCGGCTGCCATCATGCCTTCTCCAATCTCTTTTTTCTGTGTTTCAGATACCATAGAAAGGTATTCCTGAGTCACGTACTAAAGTTTTTTCGAACAAATAACTACTATGCCTCAGCAGAAGAGACAGACCGCGAAAATGACAGATACTGATGAACTCAATAAAGGAAAATACTTTCAGAGAGAGGGTTTCGAGCCGAATTTCCTTTTGACTGTTGACGGCAGAAGGCTCTCACGTGCCCGCTTGGTGGGTACAGTGGTCGATTCATTCATCAACGACGACGAAACATACGGATCACTCACAATCGACGACGGAAACGATACTACACAGATCAAATTCTTCAACGAAGTACAGCGTATGGAGGACTACGAGATCGGAGACATCCTCGAAGTAGTCGGAAAAGTCCGTGAATACCAGGGACAGATCTACCTCGACGGAGAAGTCCTCAAGAAATCAGAAGTCGAAAAAGAACTACTCCACCAGCTCAGAAAAAGGAAGAGAGAAGAGGAATGGAGCCAGATCAGAGAGACGGTCAAACAGCTCAAGGAAAGCGGAAAAGACCAGGAAGAGATCGAAAAAGAGATGGCCGGCAAACTCGATGAAGACGAAGTCGACGCACTACTACAGAGCTTCGGAGAGACCTTCGACAACGCAGGCACCGAAGAAGACAGAGAAAACCTCGAAAGAGAGGTTCTAGAGGCGATCGAAGACCTCGACGAAGGCGACGGAGCAGACTACAGCGAGATCGTAGACGGAATCGACGAACCTGAAGACAAACTCGAAGACACAATCAACGGCCTCCTGAGCGACGGCACCTGCTACGAACCACAGCCAGGCAAAATAAAGAAGCTTTGATGAAGGCCTATGGGCCTCAGCTCACGGAAGATAGTTTTCGAAGTAGATAACCAGCAGTTAGAGCAGAAGTTCGAGGAAGAAACGCCTCAGGATGTCTTCTTGGATCTTCTTTTCGACGCCCAGAGCGGAGGAGACAAACTTCAGAAGCTTGTCTCCAGTAAACAGCTAAAGGCGAAGGCAAGCGATGAACTGCTGCCGGATAGTTTTGAATCCTATTCACTGAAGTACGTCGAAGAAGTGATAGACGTTTTTCTGAACCTAAAGGACGAGAGCCTAGTGAGGGGTGTTGGCTTCGACGACGAAGAAGAGTACAGCGAAAGGATGGCCGAGATCAAGAAAACCGGCCTGGACAAGGTAAAAGGCCTTATGAGCCAGCAGGAAATAAGAAACCTGAAGGGTCAAGGTGTCAATCCGGAGAACGCTATCTGGGCGGCCAAGAACTACAAGAAGGCTTGGAACTACACTCAGGGAAGTTCAATTCCACGGAGAATCCTGCTTTTCTATGATAAAGGACAACTCGCTCAGCCGGATTCGGTTACGAAACCTTATCTCTACGTCTCTTCCGATCCTATGGAAGCTCTGAAAGCAGTCGTCGTGTTTAAATACAGTTAAGAAACTCACCTTTCAAAACAGGTTTTATGACAGACTACGAAGATCTACTTCAGAAAGGAAAGGAAGAAGTACCAGAGGACATCGGGTCAGGAGACCGTTTCGAGATCCCGGAGATAGTGACGAGGAAGGAGGGCTCCCAGACCAGGATTGAGGATTTCAAAGGCCTTGCGGAGAAGTTCAACAGGGATGAGAAGCATCTCTCGAAGTACATCCAGAACGAGCTTGGAACCGCGGGACATATCGAGGGCGATGAACTTGTACTCAACGGAGAGTTCAGGCGTGGAAAGGTAAACGAGAAAGTCCATAATTATGCGGACGAATACCTTTTCTGTCCTGAGTGTGAGAGGCCTGATACCGAGATTCGGAAGGAGAAAGGTGTGGAAATCCTGAAATGTCAGGCCTGCGGGGCCAGAACACCGATTTAAGGCCTTTTCTCTTTTTTATCTGTCTGCTTGTTTTAAAAGGTTTGCTGGGGATTAACTGGGTAACGGGTACATCGGGATAGACGATTCTGTGTATCTGATTTGAGGTGAATTATTTATGGCAGATCAACCAGAAGAAGTTGGCCCACAGCAGGCAATGCAGATGTTCCAGCAGAAACTCGGCAATCTAGAGCTTACAGTCCACGCTCTTCTCTCAGTTCTTGAAGAGAATGACATCGTAGATCAGGAAGAGATCAACGAAGAAGCTCAGGAGATAGTCGAAGAGATGCAGGAACAGCAGGCAGAAGCTGGCGGAGCTCAGGGTCTTGAAGACCTAGAAGATCAGCTAGAAGACGAGTAAAGGTCTTCTATATATTCTCATTTTTCTTTAACTATTTTCTCAGTTACACTTCAGAACTTTTTCCTAGACTATTCCACGGCTGAAGGCATAGTAGGCAAGATATACTATCATCGTAAGGCCTCCCAAGAAGATTATCCTTATCAGGTTCTGTTTATCCCATTTTTTCCACATCAGGGAAAGGCCTACGAGATTGATTATCAGGAAGTTCCTGGTTAAGATGCTCCATTGTTCGAAGACCAGGGCTGTCAGGATTATCAGTTGTGCAGTGATGACAGAACCTCGCCAGCCCAGATACATCGCTGTTGTTTTCAGGCCTGCTTCTCTGTCGGCTTCTATATCTGGTGCTGCCAGTAATACGTGGAATCCAGCTCCTATCGCCGAGAACCAGTAAGCTCCGGATATGACATCCGACAAAGATCCTCCTGCGATGGCTACACCTGTCGAGAAGATGAAAAAGACTCCTAACCCGTTGATAATCGAGTCGAATGGAGGCCTTGTCTTCAGACGAACCGGTGGTACGGAGTACAGTACTGATGCTGTCGTTACTGCTGCCAGTGAAAGGCCAAGGAAGCCCCCGGAGATCAAGGCTACTAGGTAACTTATCAAGATGCCTGTCAATGCCACAGCTTCCGGGAAACCTTTTTCCTTCACGAGTCCCTCGAACATGGTTCCTTTCCTTTCGTTTCTGCGGTCTGTCTCCCTGTCAAACACGTCATTCGGTGAGAAAAAGACAAAGTTCAGCAACAGGGCTGCGAAAAAGGTCTTCACTGACTTTGAAAACGTGAGCTCAGAGTAAGAGGCCACACCGGCATAAACTGCTAGCAGAGTCCCCGGAAGCAGGTAAAGCCTGCCCAGGTCGTACAACTGTCTACTACGGGACCTCATCGACATCTTTCTCACCATTTTTCACCTGGTTGTAAAACTTGCAGTACTCAGGAATAGGGCCTTCTCCACAGGTAGGATTACGGGCCTTACAGTGTTCCCTCCCGTGATCTATCAGTAATCTATGGAACTCGTACTTGATATCATCAGGAACCTTTTCCTCCAGGATCTCATGGGCCTTCGTCCTCGAAGCATCCTCAGGTACAAGCCCTAACCTCTTCGAAATCCTGTGAACATGAGTATCGACAGGCATCACAGGCTTCCTGAAATAAAAACAGAGTATAATCGCAGCAGTCTTCGGACCGATACCAGGGATCTCCGTCAACCAAGCCTTCCCATCCTCAACACTCATATCACCGATAAACTCCAGATCATAGTCCCCCTGGTCTTCACGTACAATTCTCAGTGCTTCCTGTATCCTCTCCGCTTTTGTAGGCCCCAGACCTGCGACCCTGATAGTATCAATAAGCTCCTCTCTTTCAGCATTTTCTACCTCTTCCCAGGTCTCGTATTTCTCCTTCAACTGTTTGAAGGCCTTATCCCGGTTTATATCGTTAGTGTTCTGGGATAGGATGGTCTCGACCAGGTAATCTATCCCTGACTGGTCCTGAGGAGGCTCTGGCCCCCCGTAAAAATCTTTCAGTTTCTGGTTGATATCCCTGATCTTTTCCTCCTCGTTTTCATAATCCATAACAGAAACCCTGCTTCTCAAAGTTAAAAATTCAGAACTTTTTCAACCGGAAACCGTAGAACTGTTCAGGCCTTGACCTGTTCGGATCGAAACCGCCCAGCCGTTTCCCGGGAACTTCCTCGCAGAAGCGCTGATCCCCCAGCAAAAAGACTTCACCATCAAGGCCTTCCACGAACTCCTTGACTTCGTCCATGTACTGGCTGATCTGTTCCTCACGCTTTCTCTCGAAACGTCCCTGTGAAAAACCGCCTTTTGAGTGTTGTTTCTCGATACGGGATTTCAGATGCTCTACCTCCTCAAAAGCTCCAGATTCCTCCCTGAAAACCCTGGTATCTCCTGCGGAAACAAGAACCCAGAACTTCTCCTGTTCGATAAACTTCAGAAACTCTTCTACATCAAAACTCTCCGAGATATCCATTTTTTCACCGAAGAAAGGCCTTGACTCGAACAACCAGTTACCGAGATCCTCGTCCAGGAACGCCGAGAAGCTTTTCCTCCCTGAAAGCTCGTGGAAGGCCTCTTTACCCACTGAATTTTTCAGGTCTTTCCTCCTGTCAAAGCTTCCGAACTTTCCCGGACAGTAAACCGTTACAAGCTCTTGTTTTTCATCCCTGAGTGTTGAAAGTTTTTTCAGAAGGCTGTAACCCTTTTCGAAACCGATACCTTTGAGGCCTTCCTCTTGTTCTTTTGTATCTTCATTTTTCTCTCCTTTAAGGCCTTCCACCTTGTCTCTCAGCCTGTTGAGTTGTTCTTCTGCTTCCTGTTTCTTTCTGGATAGTTTTGACCTTCTGTCTTTCTCTGCCTCGTACTGGTTCTCCAGTTTCTGTTTTTCCTTCTCCAGTTCTTCTATTTTCTCTTCGAGTTCGTTTATCCTTTTTTTGTTCTTGCGGTTCCAGGGCAGTTTCACGTCGTGAAATTGGTGTTTGATGCTTTAAACTGTTGATCTGTGAGGCCTGTTAGCGGAAAGCTTTTAAGATTAGCAAGTTGTGGTTTTCTTAGTGGTATAGATGCCCGAAATGACAGTTGAGGAACTTGACCCAGAAGCAGATGATGTCGAAATCACAGGAACAATCAAAGAATTACCAACTCCACGCGCCGTTTCAACACGTTACGGCCAGAAGAAGATAGTAACAGCAGTTTTCGAGGACGAGACAGGGACTATCGACCTGACACTGTGGGAAGAAGAGATCGAAGCTATCGAGGAAGGAGCAGAGGTCTCTATCACAGGAGCATACGTCAGGGAATGGGCTGACGACATCCAGCTCAACATCGGCAGAGACGGAAACATCGAGAGAACCGATGTTGAAGAGACCGAGGAAGCCGAAGAAGAGTAGATCAGCCTCTCAAAATTCCACATTAATTTTCTCCTCTCTATCTATTTTCTAATACTTAGTTGAAGGCCTTCTCTGTCCGCTAGACTTTTGAAGCTGAACCACTTTTTCAAACCTGTATGGGAATCGACGACAGGATCCAGGAACTGGAGGACAAGCTGGAGGAGACACCAGTCAACAAGGCCACAGAGACAGAGAGAGGAAGGATAAAGAGCCAGATCGCCGACCTGAAAGAGGAAAAACAGAAGAAGCAGAAAGGGACAGGTGAAACCTCGGGTTACGCAGTGAAGAAGAAAGGAGACAAGACAGTCGCTCTCGTCGGATTCCCATCTGTTGGAAAATCCACTCTCCTGAACCAGGTGACAAACGCAGATTCTGATACAGGAGCCTACGAGTTCACAACGCTTGATGTCAACCCGGGTATGCTGGAATATAACGGCGCGAAGATACAGATACTGGATGTTCCAGGCCTTATCGGTGGGGCAGCCGATGGAAGAGGAGGAGGAACACAGGTCCTCTCAGTGGTAAGAAACGCAGAGTTCGTCGTGATAATGCTTGACCCTGAAGAGATGAGGGAAGACGAAATTAAGTCCGAGCTGTACAACGCAGGTATCAGGATCAACACAAGGCCTCCAAACATGAAGGTCGAGAAGAAAGGGAAAGGAGGCATCAACATCTCGACCACGGTAGACCTCGACATCGAGGAGGAGACTATCGAACAGATCATGCATCAGAGAGGCTACACCAACGCCGAAGTAATCATAAGAGAACAGCTAGACCTCGATAGATTCATAGACGGATTGATGAGAAACAGAAAATACGTACCGGCGATTACAACTGTAAATAAAGCGGACATGCTATCAAAAGAGGAAAGAAAAGAATACGAGGAAGAATACGAGCTTCTGATGTCCGCTGAAACGGGAGAAGGCCTAGACCAGCTTAAAGACGAGATCTTCGAAGGCCTTTCACTTATCAGAGTCTACATGAAGGAGAAGGGAGAGGATCCGGATAAGGAGGATCCCTTGATAATGACGGAGGGAGCGACTGTCGGAGATGCCCTGGATGAACTGCCGGGAGATATGAGGGACAGGTTCAAGGACGCAAAGGTAACTGGTGAAAGCTCCAAGTTCCCGGAGCAGAAGGTCGGGAAGGAACACGAACTCATGGACGAAGATATTCTACAGTTAAACTTGAGGCATGTATAAGGAAAAACAGTTCTCAAGGCCTTAGAACTGCTCTAATTCGATTAGATCTGTTTACAGCATCATCATTTATAAGGTTTAAGGCCTTCTTTTAGCTTGATGGCATCTGATTTCATGGACGACACCGGCCGTCAGATCTCGGTGGAGTTCGACAATGAGAGCCTCTCAGTTCGAGTGTTCTCATACATCAGGAACCTAGTAAACTACAGAAGCGAGTAACACTGCCAACATCCCCCTACTTTTCTCTACTCTTTATTTTCAAGGCCTTCCACTTTCTCGATAAACCTCTCCGCCTCATCCTCAAGATTCTCATGGTTAACGGCCAGTACTACAAGATCCTCCTCGTCAAGGCCTTTCCTTTCCTCCTGTGAAAGGTACCTCGCTAAAACGTTCGTGTTCCGGGCCTTGCATATCTGGACCTCCATGTTAGGCCTCTCCTCGGAACCGAAATCCAGCTTCACGACATCTCTACGGGCCTTCAGGTGGTGGTTGATAGCTCTAACTGCGCGAGAATCAAAACTTGGGAACTCGTGGACTGTCCAGACGTGGTCATCAGGATGCGTTCTCTGTATCCCGACCTCGTAGAACTCACATCTATCGCCGTACTCGCCGAGACAGAAATCTGTGGCTACCTGTGAAAGTTCCTCAAGGCCTCCTTTGTAGACTGTATAGAAAGCGTTTTCTTTCGAGGCCTGGTTCATAAAGTAAAAGTTAGATATGAGAAGGTAAAAAGATATTTGCGCTCTACTCTTCTACGAGTTCTGCGTTTACGACTCCGTCCTGTCCAGGCCTTGAAGTGACTCTGGCCTTTCCCTCTGAAGTCTGGATGATCGTCCCTTTCGTCAGGAGAGATCTCCTTACAAAGTTAGGGTTCGCTGGATTCTCTTCTACAGCTTCGATCTCTGCGTTCTTGACATCTCCGTTTACAGAAACATTTACGGTTTCTGCTCTTTTAACGACAGATTTCTGGTTTCCGCCCTGAGTCCTCTTCTTGATACGCTTTTCTTCGCCGACACTCGGCTCGGAAAACTCGTTTCCTTTGTCATGCTTCCTGGATTTCCTGTAACTGCGGGTTTTACCTCCTGTCTTCTTAGTCTGCGAACGATCTTGCCAAACAGCCATAAATCAAAAAGCTCGGTAAAATTTTATAAAAAGAACAGTCTCAGGCCTTGCTCAGCTCCGGTGAAAAGGCCTTCAACTCTGCAATCTCGGTAGGTTTATAATACTTGTCAAGGTATTCAGGTGTACAGGTGCCTAATTTCAATGTCTGACAACCACAGTAATAGAAGGCCATTTGACGTACTCGATGATTCAAAGCAAGGAAACGTTCTAGTAAAGCTAAAGGGATACTCAGGAGGAAATACTACAGTATCCGGAGAGCTTCAGGCGTTCGACAAACATCTCAACATCTGGCTAAACGACGCTTCAGTCAAGACTGAAGACGGACAGACAGACTACGGGAAGCTTTTCGTCCGTGGAGACAACGTCCTCTTCGTCAGCCCAGAATAAACGATGAAAATCAGAGATTTTCGGAGTAGCAGAAAACCAACGGTTTTCAACAACAGGTGAGCTTTCATGGGACTTAACAAAGGAAAACGAAACAACAAGACACACGGTAAATGCCGAAGATGCGGAGAAAAGGCCTACCACCTACAGAAAGGCCAGTGCGCATCATGCGGATTCGGAAAAACAAAGAAGCGTAACGACTTCAACACATCCAAGCCTAGGAAAGAATAAAGATGGAATTCTCCGTTATAATCCTCAGTAAGGCAGGCGATTTTATGGTCGAAGAAGAGACACATGTAGAGAAATCAGAAAACGGAGTCCAAGCTTCAGAACCTTTCATCATCAACGAGGACGAACAGGCTCAGGAGATTCAGGCTGGAAAAGTCTTCATCCCGTACGAAGCAATAGAAAACATCCAGTACGGTACCTTCGAACACGAAACCGTTTAAAACAGATATTTTCAAAAGGACTGTTGAAGGCCTTATCCCGGATACGGTTCTATGATAGAACTCTAAAATGAGTTCTCGGGGCTCGTAGCTCAGCCTGGCAGAGCACCGGCCTTTTAAGCCGGTTGTCGCGGGTTCAAATCCCGTCGAGCCCATGTCTAATTCTGCGCCAATTCATCTAACTGGAGACGTTTTTTTTAACATTTGTTTTGTGATACATTTTTCGAAGGCGTTAAGTAGTAGAAGTGTCTAATTTTTTTAGAGCACTCTATGGGTCTCAAGAAACAGGATTATGCAGTTGTTTTGGGTGCCCTGGCTCTTCTGCTTGTGGCTTCAACGGTTTCTATGGTCCTTGGTTTTTCGATCAGGGTAGAAGCCATCGTTGATCTGGCCACTGCCTTGATGATTCTTTCATCTTTGTACTTTGTGTACAAAGGTGTGAATCTTGTAGGCGGTACAGTAGGCAGAGCCATGACGATCGTGGGGTTAGGTGTAGGCTACTACGGGATCTACATCTTGCCTCACCTCTACTATCACATCGTCCAACCAGAGAATATCGGGCCTTTACCAGCTGTGCCCACAGAAATCTTTTTCCACACATCCACCACGATGGTGTTTTTCGTCATCGCATGGGGATTCTACCGACTATACGAAGGTGGTAAGGAATGAACCTAGAAAGAAAAGACCTGGCGGTCATCGGCACAGCACTCGGAATCTCACTGATTTCAGGACTACTAAAGGCCTCAGGAGTAAACGTGCCTCTTGGACCAGTCTCCATGCTGATACTGCCGGCAGGGATCATCTCAATCGTATTCGTATACCTCGCCGCACAGCAATACGGAGGAGAAATAGCAAGATACCTCTACTTCATAGCCTTGGGAATCGGATGGTTCATGCTGATGACTCTACCTCATATAACATGGCATCAGTCAGGCGCTCCAGCACTCCTAGGCCTCGACCCAAGCTTCTGGTACGTCTTCTACCACGGAGGCATCCTAACGAGCTACTTCTTCATAGGCTACGGATTCTACCTGTTCTACAGATCAGGGCAGTAAACGAATCCCAAGGCCTCTTCCAATTCTTACTCAAAGAACCTGGGAGGAACCATATATACCAAAGTTCGAGAAATTTAATTCTCAGGGAGCACAAGTGAAAAATCTCCAGGTAAAAGAATATTGTATGGGGAGAAAAGTTGTATGGCACAGGAACGATCTCAGGCTCAGGGATAACAAGGCCTTGTCTGAAGCAGGTAAAGAAGCTTTACCTGTCTATATTTTCGACCCTGAATGGCTGGAAAATGATCTGGTCTCAGATACACGTATAGAATTTGTACTGGAATGCATCAAAGATATAAACAGGCAGTATCAAGTCAAAAATTCCAGGATCAGCCTCCTAAATGGAGATCCAATCGAAGAACTGGAAAAATTAAAGGAGAAAGGACATGAAATTTATTTCAACAAGGACAGTAACCACTTCCGGCAGAAGATGGAGAAAAAGGCCCGGGAAAAGTTTCAGGGCTTCTCAGGGGATGGCGTTGTCAGAAATAAACCAGGAACCAGAAAAAAATGGGATAACAACGCAGACAAATACTTCAGAAGCAAGCCACCGGGGATTCCGGAAACTTTCGAAGATAACCCCATGGAAAACCAGGCTTCCCTAGACGAAATCAGGGAGAGGCACGATATCAGGCCTGAGAAGAAAAAATTCGGTCCAGGAGGAAGTGAAGAAGCTGGAAAACGGCTTCAAAAATTTCTGGATAAAATAGAGAAGTATCCATCAAGCATATCCTCGCCGATAAAGGCAGAGAAAAACACATCCCACTTATCTCCCTACATAAGATATGGGTGTATAACCCGGAGACAGGCCTACAGGCATGCAAAATGGCGATCCAAAGACTCTGAACAAACTCAAAGATACAAGATGTTCATAGACAGGCTTTTCTGGCATCTCAACTTCAGTCAGAAGATAGAGGATAATCCAGATCTATTCAAGGAAAGTGTAAACCCCGTCTTCAGAGACCTTCATAAAGAAAAGAGAGATGAGGAAAAAATAAAGGCCTGGAAAGAAGGGAAGACGGGTTATCCGCTTGTTGATGCTTCTATGAGAGCTCTTGTGGAGACAGGCTGGATTAACTTTCGTATGAGAGCTATGTGTGCAACATTTTTTTCCTACATCCTGAAGCAGTGGTGGAAAGAAGGAGCGGATTTTTTCTACAAGCACTTGATCGATGCAGATGTTGCTATAAACTACTACCAGTGGCAGATGCATTCAGGCCTCATAGGAGTACACAAACACAGGATATACAACCCTACCAAACAAGTGAAGGAAAATGATCCTAGGGGGGAGTTCATCAAAAAGTACGTGCCAGAACTACGCTCTCTCAATGCTGAACAGATAGTGAAACCCTGGGAAATGAGCGAAGAGGAACAGAGAAAAACAGGAATTGAAATAGGAAAGAACTACCCGGAACCGATCGTAGATCACAAAGCCGAAGCCAGAAAAGCAAGAAAGTTCTTCAAAGCCAAGAAAGGAAAAGCATACGCAGCATTCAAAGACGACGAACTCTGGAGAAAGGCCTCCCTAAGCCCGAGGCATGACAGAGAAAAAATACTGGAAAAGGCCTCAGAACAGAAAAGCCTGGAAGACTACTGAGAAATCAAGATGGACCGGCCC